>BNJV01000680.1_pt1 | contig 152769 bp, 191 predicted proteins | sample 8540591 | NCBI WGS metagenome assembly BNJV01 (sample SAMD00202457, study PRJDB9452) | human saliva metagenome | host: Homo sapiens
TTTATCACGTGTACAAGAAGCGTTTGAACGTTTGAATCAATATGTATTCAACGCAAATTGGTAATAGTATGTTTAGAATAATAGAGGCAGCGATATGACATTAGGGCACGAAGTATCGTGCCCATAATGTGTTATATATGAATTTAAATATCTATTCTCTCACCGATATTTAGAACTTTATATCCTGTGTCTATAACTCTCTTTTGTTGTCTGATAATGGCTATAGTCATCAATATGAATTGATAAGTATTTTTGGGATGCGTAAATTAGTTAGCTGATTTAACATTTTCAAATTCATTGAATGATCCTCCAAATGACTCTGATTTACGGCCCCTAAATTAGCAAAACACATCTATATTTCTCGATATAAAGTTTATTAATTTTGAGAAAATAGTATCGCTTGGTAAAATAGACACTTTGGTTTCGGATGATCCAATAACTGAAATTGATATCCATTTACTTTCCTATATTACCGCATGATGAAATTACTGTATGATATGCTGGTATAGCTTTTGATGGTAATCTGATACTCATCAATAGTAAATTTCTTCTCATCATTCCAATTTAAGATGATACTATTTGAACATAACAAGTCTTTTATAATCATTGAGCGAAAATAACAATTTTCTCACGCATGAAGTTTCTTCCAATATCATCTAGATGATCTTGGTGATTATGTTGATTAACCAGATATTAACTTTGTTTAGAGAGTTGTATCGTTGTAGACATCATTTTGTTTCTCAGATACGAACCCTCAGCTGAACTTTAGTTCCTTTTCGGAGATAAATCGGGATCGATGCCACATAAATTTATCATCAATGGAGATTACTCCACAGGCAACTCCACAATAAGTAAACGAAAGTAGACATAAAACCTCTCTTTCTAGCGATTCTAACTCATTCAGAAATGAACTATTGTTTAGATTCATTATAAAGCATTCTAAGAATACTGATTGGTATTCATGTTCCTGATGATATTCAATATCTTCAAAATAAAATCCGCTATACGAGTATAGTCGGGTGACAGATTCGAACTCACGACCTCTTCGTCCCGAACAAGCGCTCTACCAAGCTGAGCCACACCCCCGACAACCCTACTGCATATTATATCAAATAGAGAAAAAGTGGAGAGTGAAAATTTATTACTTTGATTGCTTTATGAGATAGAGAATACCACTAATAACACTCGTATAATCATAGCACAATATACATTAATAGAAAACCTGCTAATACCTGCCACAATGTCAACGAAGTCCATTGTACTGGTGTGGTAATGCCTTGACCAATTTCAATTGCAAAGGTAATCACAATAATGAGTGTAAATACTATATAAAGGTTAATGTTAGAAAGTGATGAAATCGTTTTATGAGGAATTTGAAGAGTGGATATATAATCGCAATCATTAAAAATTCCTAATATACCAATGACTACAAAGTGCAAGTCTTTTATCAGATAATCCAATCAGATTATTATCATTCCATGTCAAAAATTGTATTATGAATAGAAGTGATTAGTTCAATCAGAAAATAGAGAATTTTTGTTAACATAGGAATTTCCTTGGGGAGTATCATAGCAGAATTTAATACTGTAATAAAAGTGATAAATGATGAGACTTTCCATGAAAGCGATTTAGCAAAAACCTAAGGAATCGAATTTTGGTTGGTTATGGTATAATATTGGCATGCGAAAAGCAACTTTTCATAGTGCTTTTTGGGAGATTATTATGAATCAAAATGTAAGAAAGATTACCGAAGGGCAATGATGGTTGCCTTAATCGGCGTATTTATGTTAATCGATAGACAGTTCCATGAACTATTCAGCAGTATGTTTGTGTTCCTATTACCATTACCAATGGTATATTTTTGGAGCGAAATATGGACTCATGTGATAGCTTTGATGGTTTTTAACCTGCTATCATCTTTGTGTCCTTTATTTTCGCAAGCCCATTTGCAGTATTCTTCTTTGTTGCTGAAGCGATTATTGGTTTGGTATATGGATGCGGTATCTATCAAAAATGTAGAGAGTAAGAGGTTATTGTTAAGAACGATGGTTCTCGGAGGTCTTACAGAGCTACCAGCGGCTGTGATTAACGTGGCTATCTTTGGTGTAAGTTTTGACCAACTGGTATTAGAATTCACGTGAAACTTTGATATGATGCAAAAATCAATGGGTTTAGCAGTGAATACCAAATGTGGATATCAACGTATTATTGCGTAATGTATTCTTCGTAAGTACGCTGATGTTAGGTGCATTAGAAGCGATAGTGACACATATTTCATCAAGATTATTACTCAAGAGATTGCGCATAAGATTCCTGAATCAACACCGCTCTATCTATATTTTCCACCTAAGTGGATTGGATATGTGGCACTCGTTGGAATGTTTGGGTATCTCTATATCGGTTCTGGTTATATTAAAACAGAACCGGCTCTAACGATTATTTCAGCGTTAGGTACGTTTGCTTATTTTTATCTGACAGCGATAGTGTTGTTGGACTACTTGTTATGATTGGATTAATGGCAAGGAAAGTCGCAAAATCTTAACATTTGTAGTGTTTATCTTAGCGATAGTTCTGTCATTTCCAGTTGCGATTTATGGATTTTATATATCACGACAAATATGCATCAACGAATAGTAGAGGAGGGATATCATGCAACAAAAAATGAATCGAATTAAACAGCTTGTTTTTGTGGCACTTGCTATCCAACTTGCTGTTGTTATCTTATTGCAGTTGATTTTCAAATTAAATATCTTGCCAGGTATCTTGGTATTGATTGCAGAGGCTCTAATAGCAGTGTATCTCTTAGAGTTTTTCCAATCTGCGAATGAAGAAGAGTCCATTGGTCTAGAAAAGTATTTGAAAGGTGGTTCTTACGCTGATGCGTATCTAGTTGGTGGCGTAGGTATGATGAACTTATGATGAAAAACTATGTCATTACTAGCAGAGTAGAGCTCTTCGAGGAGAGGACTTGATCGTATAGGTTCTAAATTACTGACCTGGTTACCTGAAGCCAATGATATTATTTCCGGGAAACGGAAAAGGTTAATGTTCAGATTGACCAATATGTTTATGAAGTAAGTAAGCGTGAAAATGCACCAACGATATTCTTTAAAGATATTACACTTTTTAGATAAGTATCGTGGTAAGTATAACGAAGAACATGTTGTACTAGGTTCTAGCTAGTTTTGATAACTATGAAGAAAGTACGATGTATGCGGATGACGCGGATATTGCAAATATCAATGCGACAATTCGTACACCGCTCAACGAATACTTCCAGCAGTACGGTGTATTCTTAAGAAGATTAAATAACAATCGTTACTTATTAGTGCTCAATGAGAGAATCTATCGAGATTGCGGCAGATCGTTTCTCAATTCTAAATATTGTACGTAAGGCTTCACAGAAGGCTCAGTATCTATCACATTGTCTATGGCTTTCGCTAGGGTAGTTCAAACTTTGCGGAACTTGATAGAGACAGTTACGAAGCTAATGGATCTTGCGCAAACGCGTGGTGAGACCAGGTTGCGATTCAGGTAGTTGGCGAAGATGTTAAATACTTTGCGGTTCAACTGAAGCTGCGAGAAGAGAAAGTCGTGTACGTGTACGTGTAATGGCACATGCATTACGTGACCTTATTCAACATTCTTCCAACGTAATTATTTGTGGACATAAGAATGCGGACTTTGACTGTATTGGTTCTGCAATTTGTTTATCCAAGATGGCATCTGCTTTCAATAAACCGGTCAGCATTATCGCTAAGACGGTGGTATTGAAGAAAAAGTTAGAAGCCGCAATGAAAGAGAAATGAGCAGGAACTAGCAGAAGGCGTAACATTTGTGACGGAAGGCGAAGCAATCAATCAACTGAAGGATGATTCACTTGTCATTATGACAGACCATCACAACATTCTACAGTCTAATGGTGCAAAACTATTGGAGATGGCAAAACGTATTGTGGTGATCGACCATCACCGCAGAAGTACAGATATGGGTGTAAAGCCTATTCTGATTTATATCGAAGCAGGTGCTTCCAGTACTTGTGAAATCTTAACTGAAATGATTCCGTTTATATCAAGTAAGTAGATATTTCTGAATTGCAGCTACATTCATGCTTGCAGGTATGACGATTGATACACGTAAGTGGCGTGAAAGAACAGGTGTACGTACCTCATGATGCAGCGAGTGCTTTACGTAAACTCTGGAGCTGATCCTCAGGGTTGCATATGACTATCTGAAAGATACTTATGAAGAGTTTGCATTAAAGATGCAACTATGAATGCAAGTGAAAGTTATCCAGATGGTATCGTAATTGCGGCTGTAGAAAACGAGAAGATTACGCGTTCAATTATGAGTCAGGTTGCAGATAGTTTATTAAGTATTCAAGATGTAAAGGCAGCCTTTTGTTATCGCGCAGGATAAGAGCACAGGAATCAATAGTATTTCTGCTCGCTCAAATGGTGAAATTAATGTACAGGCAATTATGGAAGCCATGCATGGTGGTGGATATATGACAGCTGCCGCAACACAACGCAAGGATGCGACAGTAAAAGAACTCAAAGAAGAGTTAATTCATATTATTGAACAACAGAAGAAGGAGGCAGATGATGAAAGTAATTCTTAAACAAGATGTTAAAAAAGTAGGGAAGCGTGGAGATATCGTTGATGTTTCTGATGGTTACGGAAGAAACTTCTTAATCGCAAGAGGACTTGCAGTGGCAGAATCTAAGGCTAGTTTAGAAATCTTAAAAGAACAGAATCAGAAGAAAGCTGCACTAGAAGCACAGCGCGAACAAGAAGCACGTGAAAAAGCTGCATTTATTAGAAAATACAGTAATTACTTTCACTGTGAAGTCTGGTAAAGAAGGAAGAGTCTTTCGGTTCTGTTTCTACAAAGCAAATTGTTGAAGCTTTGAATAAAAAAGGCATTATAGTTGAAAAGCGTAAGATTATTGATACAGAGCCAATTCATAGTCTTGGCACAACAAGAGTGAAAAGTTGAATTGCACAAAAATGTTATCGGTACACTCGTTGTAAAAAGTACTGGGAAGTGAGAACTAAATATACACGCGTATTGCCTTCTGCACCTGAGGCGGAAGCTAGTTTACTTGGAACCATGCTTGATACCCAAGTTCTTCTCGTACAGCACTTGAAGAAGGACTTGAGGCTGATGATTTCTTTCATCGAAGCCAATCGTCGTATCTATCATGCATGCGAAGAACTGTATCAAGAGGGTATACAGATTGACTCCACTACTGTTGCGACACGTTTTAAAGGATACGGATTTATTAGATAAGTCTGGTGGAATGGAATACATTCTAAACTCAATGAATGCTGCAGTCACAAGTGCGAATACATTAACGTATGTTAATTTGATTCGTGATAAAGCGATGATGCGTCGTATGATTGAAGCTGCTGAAAGAGTTGTGGAAGAAGGCTTTAATGACAGACGATTTGAAATGATTATCTTGACCGTTCAGAGAAAGAAATCTTGAATGTATCTCGTAATCGTAAAGCGGGTGAGTTTAAGAATCCTAACGATGTCTTAAAATGAAGTGTTAAAAACAATTCGTGCAGCGTCTCAGAATTCATCTGAGATTACGGGGCTTAAAAAGACAGGCTTTGAATGATTTCGACCGTATTACCATGGTTTACAGCGGTGATATGATTGTCTTGGCTGCGCGTCCATCTATGGGTAAAACAGCGGTTGCCTTAAACTTAGCGATGAACGTTGCACTCATTCACAAGCTCAAAAAGGTGCGATTGCGATTTTCTCACTTGAGATGGGCGCAGAACAGTTAGCGATAGCGTTTGTTAAGTGCAAGAGTCACATTCAAGGTGATAAAGTTAAAGACAGGTCGTTTAACAAATGAAGAGTGGAATCGTATAAATGAAGCCTCAGCAGGTTAAAAGCTTCGAATATTTATATCGATGATATGGCAGGAATCAGATTCCTGAAATCTTCTCAAAGTGTCGTCGTTTGCAGGCAGAGCATGGTTTAAATATGGTTATGATTGACTATATCCAGTTGATTAGTAGATCATCCGATCGTTCTGGTGTAAATCGTCAGCAGGAAGTATCTGATATCTCGTAGCTTTAAAAGCACTTGCATGTGAGCTCAAATGTTCCAGTTTGTAGCCTATCTCAGTTAAGTCGTAGTGTTGAGACGTACGTGAAGATAAAAGACCAATGTTAAGTGACTTACGTGAATCTGGAGCGATTGAGCAGGATGCCGATATCGTTATGATGTTGTATCGTGAGTCATACTATAACGAAGCAAAAAGAACAAGCTAGAGAAGTCTGGAACAGAACGTTTAGAAATCAATCTAGCAAAGCATCGTAATGATTGTGCAACAGGTAGAGTTTATGTAGCGTTTGAAGCAGATACGAACGCACTATATAACATTGCCCCAAATAAAACCACAATAATGAAGGAGGAAGGCATGAAAAATCTGAGTTGCTGTAACGGTATGCTTTAGTGTTATCAATCGCAATTGTAATCGTGCCTTCTTTTTCTATCCTTCCTATGAGGGTGTTGTGGCTGGGACAGTTGGTGATTTTAACCAAACTGTAGAAATGATTACTTCTGATGTACATAAAGTATATAAGTTATATCAAGATCAAAAGTTGATAGGTATCATAAAAAGATAAAACTTACTGGATGAACATCTAAATACCGTTTATGAGAAAAAGTATGCGAGCATGTTTCCAAATACACATATTAGTATTGCTAGTAACATGTATCTTGTTGAAGAGATGAGTTCAAATGTCTATACAGATGTAGATGCTGAAATCATGCAGTATGTTAGATGACCATTCTCATATAGTATTGCTGTAAATCAATCTCTTTCTCAAACGAAGATGAAGAGTATGCAAGAATATTTGTAAACATCAGAAGATGTTATCAAGAAGCGTTACAAAAGTATTTATCCTATTTTATTGATGAAAGTACCTTGAAGCCATTCATGAGCACCAGACAATTTCAAATCTAATGGAATATGGTGAAATGACATGGGTTTTAGAAAATCAATGAAACAATACAGATTGCGGATGCGTACGCATCCGTAGGAGAGATTAAGACTACGGAAGAAGTAGTTACGTTACTTATCCTATGGTGATAATGAGGCCTTGAATACTATACGGTTGAAGAAGGAGATGCACTAGCTTCAATAGGTATACAAAATTACGGTTTAACTGTAGAGCAGTTAATGCGTATCCAATCAAGATGTAATTACAGATGTAAACCAAAAATTAACTCCAGGCACAAAACTATGTGTAACTTACTTTACTTCACCAATTGATGTATATGTTTATAAACAAAGATTACAGAAGGAAACATTGTTCTATAAGACCTCTGTATTAGAAGATAATACGGTTGAAACTGGTAAAACAGTGGTTGAGACAGATTGGTGCGAATGGTTCAAAGAATGTACTCTATCATGAAACATGGGTGAATGGAGTATTAAATACTGGACAAGAGTTATCTTCGGTTGTAAGCAGCAGGACAAGATGAAGAATTGTGATTGGAAAGAATAGTGATTTAGGTATTGCAGTAGTAACTTAGCGTATCCTGTTGAACATCCTGAAATCATCTGTGAGTATGGCTGTTATGCAGGATTTTGAGTCGATTGATTTTATCAATCGATATAATCGATAAATGTACTGGCTGTTGATACAGGAAGTATTAAAGAAAAGGGTTATACAGATGAGTTGGGTAACTATGTAATCATTGACCACCATAATGGGTATCAGAGTGTATATGGGCATATGTACTTACCGTGCACATTAGAAGTTGATACCATTGTTAGAAAAGGCGATGTAATCGGTAAGATTGGTATGACTGGTAAAGCGACAGGGACACATTTAACATTTAGCTATATAAGGATGATGAGCCAATCAAATGCATGTTCTACATTGATGAATTGTGAGATTTGAACTGATGATGGAATTTGCATTATGTGAGTGGTTCAAAAGGGAATAGCTTTTGTGATTGTGGATGGTACTACAAAAGTTATGATTGATTGTGGTACAACAAAGAAATATATATTTGAGCGTTTAAAAGAACTTGAGATATCATTAGATGATTTTGAGATACGGTATTAATCACACATAATCATTCTGATCATATCTCTCAAATAAAACATTTCATCTTTACCAATCTACTCACCTATTGAGATACCAAATATAGATACCTTTTATAAAACCTGGTTCCTCCTTTACGATTGAAACTTTGCGCTTTTACACCAATTGCACTATCGCATGACGCGTTAAATACAGTTGGATATATTGTTGAAAATGGAATTGAAAAACTGGTATATATCACAGATACGGGATATATCAATGAGAAACATATTCCACGTATCAAAAGATGCAGATTACATCGTGTTAGAGTCTAATCATGATGACAGATGCTAATGGCGACTAGTCGTCCACAATTTACGAAACAGCAGAATCTACAGTGATACAGGGCACTTATGTAACGAAGATTGTGCGACTGTAATAGATCAAATTGTTACAGAGAAAACAAAGATGATTATTCTTGCATTTTAAGTGAACAAGCAAATACACGCAAGAAAGCTTTAGATACAACAATACATGCATTACAAAATCATCGGGGTTCACTGCATGACTTACTAGTATGTGCAGCAGGACAATATGAGATGATTAGAAAGGGTATATATGATGAAAAAGTTGATGCCGGTAGCGTTAGCGCTATTATTGGTATGGAATCTAGTCCCTAACAATGATGCTGATTAGGAATCTTCAAAAAGAATAATATAGGTAATAATTCTCTTGAGGATATGAATAGTACAAACTATACGACAGTCAGACTATACTAGTGCGATAGAAAAGAGCAGAAGTAGTGTGGTAACTGTGGAAAGTGATGGTTCTTACTATAGTGGTATTATCATTGCAAAAAGAGAAGAAACAGTACATATATTAACAACTACAAAAGGCTATAAAGAATGGTAGTCCTAATGTAGTGTTTGATAGTGGTGTACGTTAGTTCTACAGTTATTGGAGATGATGCTGATAGTGGATTAGCTGTTATTCAGGTTACAACAAACTTTGAGGTAAAACCATTTACAATTTTGAGATACAAATGTCTTTAGCGCAGGGTGCTAATGTCGGTGATGAGTGGTAGAAATCTCAACGACGGGTAGTGCTGTTGTTAGCAGTGGTATTACTTCAGAACCAGGTGTATGGCGTATGAGTAGTACAACTACTTGGTTATCTTCCATGCTGAAATGGATACACCATTACTTCGATTCAAGAAGGTGGTGCAGTAATCGATTTAAATGGATCACTTGTTGGAGTAGTGGCAAGTCAACCATATCAAGGAAATTCCCGTATGGAGTACGCAATCACTGCAAACGAAATTAAAGCTAATTTATAATGCAATCAAGTACAAATGGAAAAGTGATGCGTGGTGCACTAGGTGTTGTGGTATGAAATGTATCGAGTATGCTTGCATATGAAAAGAGTGCACATGGCATCAACATCGATATGAAGTCAGGATTATATGTTCAAACAGTAATTGAAAAGATGGATACAGAAGATGGTCTTCAGGAAGGAGATATCATCACAATGATTGATGGTATTGAAATGACATCTTATCAAGATGTGCTTGCAAGATTGTACATGCATTCTGCTGGTGATACTGTGAATGTATCTATTATCCGTGGTGGTGAAAGTAAGCAGATAGGTGTGGTCCTGCAATGATTAAGATTATTGCCTGTGGCAAACTGAAAGAGAGTGGATGAAGGAAGGTATCGCTGAGTATGTAAAGCGTATCCGTCCATACGATAAGATTGAAGTCATCGAAGTTCACGGATGAAAAAGCACCAGAGACAAATTCCGCTGCTGAAAATGAACAAGTAAAGATTGTAGAAGGGCAGCGCTTATTAAAGAATGTACGTGATGATGAATATCTCATCTTGTTGGATCTTGCAGGACAAGATATCGATTCTGTGGCTTTGGCAAAATAAAATCCAGGATTGTTATAACCATGCTGAAGTAAGATTACATTTGTGATTGGTGGTTCTTTGGGGTTGAGTAGTGAGCTAATTGCGCGTGCAGATTTCCGTTGGCGTATCTCAAAAGCAACCTTTCCACATCAACTTTGTAGAATATTAGTGGTAGAAACAAATTTATCGTAGCTTCCGCATTCTACATAACGAGCCATATCATAAAGTAAATTTCTAACATAGAAATATTGTATCGAATTGCAACTTCCTACAATGTAAACAGCTGTATATGAAACAAGTATGTTATAAAAATACAGATATAGTAAGTAAAAAGATCAGGAGGATAAACCAATGAAAAGTTACTGTGCAGTTGTTGACCCAGTAGGATTACGCACGTCCTGCTACAGTTGCTGTAAATGCTGTACAAGCAAGTTTAAGAGTGAGTAAAGGTATCCTATGAGGGACGTACAGTGAATATGAAGTCCATTATGGGATGTTATGTCACTGGTGTTCCAACACAGTCCGAAAGTACAATTTCCTGATGAAGGTGATGACGAAGACTCAGCTGTTAAGACAATTGAAGATGTTCTTCGCGCTCAAAAAGTTGTGCTTAATAGATAATTGATAAGGGGAAAGATGTTTTAACATCTTTCTCTTATGTTAAAAAATAGGGATAAGGAGCTAAAAATTATGTATTTAGATGAATATAAACGTTGGCTATCTGCAAATTTAATCGACTTTGATTTACACGCAGAATTAGCTGGTATTGAAAATGATGAAGAAGCAATCAGGAAAGATTTGCAGTATCTTTGAAGTTTGGTACCGCTGGTTTTAAGAGGTACTCATGGTGCTGGTACAAACCGTATGAATATCTAGAGTTCGTTCGCCCAGGCTACACAGGGTGTCGCTGATTGGGTTTAAGACACGGGTGGTACACAAACTGTTGCAATCAGTTATGACAGCCGTTTAAAGGGTTGGACATTTGAAGGATGCGTTGCTGTGATAGCGGCAAACGGTATTCATGTTCGTCTTCATGATGAACTAATGTCTTACCCTTGAGCTTTCGACAAGATACTATCACTGTAACGCAGGAATCATGATACGCATCCGTATCTGCCAAATATAACGGTTTTGAAAGCATTAGATGGTGTTGCCAGATGACGGATGATGGTGTCGCGATTGTATACGATCAAACCAGAAGACAGACGTATTAACAGGTGCAGGAAAATATATTTCTTTGGAGGGTGTAGCGAAGGGTCTTATCCAGTTTGTTGGTGAAGATTGCAAGGAAGCACTCTATCAAGCAATTGAATCCAGACAGTTCGTCCAAATCTTTTGCAAGACCGAGGTTTGAAACTTGTTTATTCCACATAACATGGTACAGGTCTTGTGCCTGTAACACGCGTTTTAAGCGATATTGGCATTACAGATATGTATAATCGTTTCCTGAACAGGAATATCCAAATGGATACTTTACAACATGTTCATATCCAAACCCTGAAATTTTATGAAGCCTTAGAAAAGGGTTGGAACTTGCGAAGAAGGTAGACGATTTGATGCTTGCGACTGACCCGGATGCTGACCGTGTAGGTATCGTCAATGAAGTGTCCGGACGGTTCATATGAACTCGTATCCGGTAATGAGATGGGTGTACTACTGGACTACATTGTGCTGGACGTATTGAGAAGGGTACTATGCCTAAGAATCCAGTAGCTGAAGTCTATTGTATCTACACCTTTTAGCAGATTTAGTTGCGAAGCACTATGATTGTTGACTACGCCATCATTAACAGGTTTCAAGTGGTTGGTGATCAGATTGCACAACTTGAAACAAATGGCGAAGAACGTTTCATCTGGGTTTTGAAGAGCTATGGTTACCCTAGCGGGGCTCTTATGTACGTGACAGGATGGGTTGTTGGTTCCATGTTAATCTGTGAGATGGCGTACTACCGTAGTATTGGTTCTTCCATCAAGCAGCCTGGAGAAATCTATGCACAGTATGGACGCTTCCTCAATCAGGTGATAGTTATAGAGTTTGCAGGTCTTTCCGGTATGGATAAGATGGCTGGCATTATGAATACTCTGCGTACACATCCACCAGTCAAAATTTGCTGGACGTAAGGTTGTATCCGTAACAGACTATAACAAGCCTGAAGAAACAGGATTACCTAAAAGCAAATGTACTGATTTTCGGTTTAGAAGATGGTGCGACAGTAGGTGGTTCGTCCTTCTGGTACAGAGCCTAAGATCAGACATACTTTACAACTTTAGGTAAGACTTGGCTGAAGCTTACGAAGGAAAAGGATGAGTTAGCGACAGTATAAAGCCTTTATTCTCCTAAGAACTTTTGAATGCAGATAGATGGTTGATATCTGCATCTTTTGTTTGAAATTCTATGTTTGTTTGTGCGTTTTTCTTCATCTATCTGTATCTATTCAATACTGGCAATGTTAAAATGAATATAACGTAGTTACGGAGGATCACATGAATTTAGAACGTATCATTGAAGAGTTTCATCAAGGTATTCATTGAATGCATACGAGGTGTTGGCGCCCACTTTTGTGGACGGTGGGGTTCGCTTCACAGTGTATGCGCCTCATGCGGAAAATGTATGGGTCGTTGGATCATTTACAAACTGGGATGAAAATCAAATTTTTGATGGAAGAATGAATTTCAGGTGTATGGACAATTACAGTTCCATATTTAAATGAGTGGGAAGTTTATAATATAAAGATTTCAAACAAGAACAGGAAATATTACTATATAAAGAGCTCATTTGTTGCTATATTGAAACAAGACCGAATACGCTAGTAAAAACATCGATTTAACAAACTATCTTGGACAGATGAAAAGTGGCTACAAGGGCGTAGTTTAAAGACTTTGATAAGCCAATGAATATCTATGGGTTATACGTTGGTGAGTTGGAAAACGCAATGGTGAGCATCCATGTTCCTTGCATGACATGTCTTGCAGATGAATCTGATTCCCATATATCAAAGAGAATCGGATATACACATATTGAGTTAATGTTACTGCAGTGGGTATCCATTTGATGGATCCTGATATCAGGTGAGAGTGGATGCCTATTCCCTAACAAGTCGTTATGGAAATCCACGGAATTTAACTGCCGCTTTGTGACTGCGTGCGCCACTGCGCTGGAATTGGTATTATCATCGACATGCTCTGTTCACTTTGTGAAGGATGACTTTCGGTTTACGCTACTTTGATGGAGAAGCGTTATACGAGTATCCAAATGAATACGACGTCAAACTCTGAATGTGCAATGAACTCAACTTATGGAGTGAAGAAGTACGTCTCTTCTTAATGTCATCAGTCGCTTTCTGGGTAAATATGTCATATGGATGGTAGGTCACGCATTGGTGGTGGTTTCTAAATCCTCATTTATTGGGCTGGTAATCGTATAGAGGTACAAATGATGGTGCTACTACTTGTAAAACGCTTGAATTACTACATCATAAAAGGAATTCCCAACTGTCATGATGATTGCGGAAGATAGTTCTGATTTCCCTAATGTAACAGTAGCGACGGAAAAAGATGGATTGGGCTTTGACTATAAGTGGGATCTTGGTTGGATGAACGATACGCTCAAGTATTATGGAACAGATCCTATCTACCGCTATTATGATCACCATAAGTTGACTTTCTCGATGGCATACTTCTATAGTGAGAAGTTCTTAATGCCATTTAGCCTGACGAAAATGTACATGGTAAACATGCTGTCATCGACCGTATGTCAGGGTGATTATGATGCGAAGTTTGCACAAGCAAAGAACGTATGCATACATGTATGCGCATCCTGGTAAGTTAAAACTCATGGGTAATGAACTGGGCTCTTTCCGTGGGTTTGATGAAAACTCAAAGTGAGATGACTGGGAATTACTCAGTATCCAAAAGCACTATTCCTTCAATTTATTTATGAAGAAGTTAAATGAGTTATACCCTATCGCATGCATGTTTGTATGGATGAGGCCGGTAGTGAAGTAGCTTTAAGTGGATTGATGCGGACAACAATGTACAAAGTGTAATGTGATTCATTCTAGTAGTAAGGATGAATACCTTGTGTGTATTGAACTTAAGTAATACAACATATGAGAATTTTGAGTTAGAAATGCCACAAGGATTGGATTCTATAAAGAAATATTAACTCAGATGACCAAGTTTATGGTGGTAAGGTGAATGATCCATTCTAGAGCAATTCGTACTTCGAAGAAAGAAGAAAGGAATATCTTGAAGATGAATCTTGCACCATTTGCGTAGTTTGGTTTGTAGCGAAAAAGAGTAAGAAATAAAGATGTCAATATTTAATGCGTATTTAGATGATTTTGGAAAAATAACGTGTTGATCGTAGCTTTTATCACGGTGAATCAAGTCGTTTTCAATTGTGGGACTTGGTGGTTATGTCGAGAACTATCAATTGAAGGTGTAGAACACACGACAGTTTTATCTATATCGTCTAAAAGGGTTTATATAGAACTAACTTCACATGGATTATCAGGTTCGTGAAAGTCATGGTAGATATACACCGCTGATTGCACGTTTTAATTGTAAGAGGAACGTTTTAATGCCTTGTATGTGGATATGAGAAAAGATGATTTGGGCTCGCACTATACACCTGAATACATGGTTCAAGGTATGGGCACCAACTGCGAGTGAGTGTATCAGCTATCACTTAGTGGTGTTCGAAATAGAGCAATGGAGCCTAGTGAATGGGTACTTGGTATGAGAAATGTACCTGGTGACTTTAAACATGCGACATACATATTTATGTAGAGCGTAATGGCAAAGTGGATAAATCCTTAGACCCATATGCATATAGTTGTAATGGAAATGCAAAAGCAAGTGCAGTGATTGATTTATCTGAACTAGATAAGATTAAAGATTATCCTTTTGAAAGATACAATCGAACCACAGAAGGAATCATCTATGATCGCAGTGTTCGTGATGACGAGTACATCCATTTGCAGGAACAACAACATGGAAAGTTTAAATCATTTGTGTGAGATGGAACAGTATGAGGACTTTCAACTGGATTAAATTACATTAGTCCTTGAAAATGTCTATGTCAGTGTGCACCATTTCACTAGACTTTAGTACGGTTGATGATTTCAAGCCAGAACTCAACTACATCTGGGGTATGATCCTCGTCAGCATCTATCGTTAAAGGGTAGTTTCTAGTTTGCTGATCCAGATCATCCATATGTCATGAAAAATTTGAAATTAGTATCATGTCTTCATCAACCATCTAGCGTGACATTAGATGTTGTCTTCAACCATGTCTATGATGTTGCGGAAATGCTTTTGACCGCCTAGTGCCATATTATTCCGTTGCTATACGAAGAGGTTATAGGTCAACGTCATATTGTAATGACTTCGCTTCAGAGATGCCAATATCTTGTATATGATTATTCGTAGTTTTAATGCAAATATATGGTATCGATGGCTCCGTTTGACTTAATGGAATTATAGATGTCGCTACAATGAATAAGATTCGTAATGAAGCAATTCGTAATAACCCTAGTGCACTGATTTATGGTGAGGTTTGGGATATGCCAACAGATCTTCAAGGATCACAAAAAGCAAATATTCATAACCAAGGGGCAATGCTCCATTGGTCACTAACGACTATTTCCGTGATGTAATTATGGGCAAGACAAGTGAAATGAAAAGTGAACGCGGTTATGCGACTGGTAAGTGGAAAAATGCTTTGCAGTTTAGCAGGGTTAACAGCAAACGTTCTTGATACACCACATTATAAAGATTCTTCTCCAGATCAGTCTATTAACGGATGGAAACACATGATAATAGTACAGTTTGGGATAAGATGCATGCATGTTGTAATAATGAAGATAGAGCAACTCGTGTTCGTCGACAGAAGATGATGATTGCGTTACGATGGTTTCACAAGGTGTGCCATTTGTGCATGCTGGTTTTGAATTCTGTGATACAAGAAGGATAATCATAATTCTTATAACGCTCCAGATGAAATTAACCGTATGGATTGGGAAAAGAAATGGAATATTATCAAGAAGTTGTGAAGTATTTCGTGAGGCAAACAGCTCTACGCAGATCGGGTAAGTGAATTTTGTCTGAAAACTGCAGTTGAAAATTAATGAAAAAGTGAAGGTTTGGTTGCGGATGACCAAAGTGTATTCGATGATATTGCAGGTTGAAGGGTAATGCAGAAAACGATTCGTGTCATGATTAATCCATCAACAGGTGATCGCTTCTATAGTTTTGATGAGAGTATGAAGTCATCTTTGATGAAAATGGTAATAGCCAAACAGGCAAATCAAATCATGTTTGTGTTCCAGCATTAGAAATCTAATCGTATGCGAAGAGGTAGAATATGGGATTATTTGGAAATCTATTCGATAGTGAAAAAGACATTTTCATCAAGCTGGAAGCTACTCGCAGATAAAGTTTAAAATTAGAAGAAACATATGCGCAAAAACAGATGATGAATTACGTGATAACAAGACAACTACAAGATACGAGCAGAACATCTTTAAAAGATGTACTGCCTGATATCTACGAATGCTCGTGAAAGCGACAAAGCGTGTATTAAAATGAATTTCCGTATCGTGTTCAGGTATTGGGTAGCGTCACACGAGGGTGATATTGCGGAAATGAAGACTGGTGAAGCATGAACAGCAGTGATGCCAAATCTGCCCGACATGCATTAGCAGGTAAGGGTGCACATATTGTAACAGTCAATGAATATCTTGCAAAGCGTGATGTCGGAGTGGATGGGTGCGTTTATACTTTCGCCGGCTAACGGTTGATGAACCACTCTCTTTCTGAAAAGTGAGAAGAGACGAAAGCGTATGTGATATTACATATACAACAAACCCAGAACTTGGATGATTATCTAAGAGATAACATGGTCATACGTAAGGAACAGCGTGTATTACGTGGTTTACATTATGCAGTATTGGATGAGGTTGATTCTATCTTAATCGATGAAGCTAGAACACCATTAATCATCAGTGGCCCAGGGAGTGGGTCTTGGATCAACAGTATATTCAAGCAGATCGTTTTATGAAGAGTTGTAAGAGAGATATCGATTTTGAAATTGACCGTGAAGATCGTACCGTTGTATTAGGCTGGTTTAAAGAAAGCTGACCGTGCCTTCGGTATCAGAACATCTATAATGGTGAACATGCAAGCGTAGTCACTATATTCAAAAATGCAATGCGTGCAAATTATCTAATGACAAAGAGATGTTGAATATGTTGTAGGGGATGATGAAATTATTCTTGTTGACCAGTTTACTGGCAGAAAGATGCAGGAGGACATGTTAGCGATGGATTACATCAGGCTATTCAAGCTAAAGAAAATGTTGGTATCAAACAAGAAACAATTACGCTTGCAACGATTACATATCAGAACTTTTTCCGTTTATATGATTTGTTAGCTGAGCATGACAGGTACAGCAAAACAGAAGAAAATGAATTCTTACACCTGCAATATGCGTATATGAAGTACCCACAACATGACCGATAGCTCGTATTGACGAACCAGATTTGGTATTTAAAAGATAGACATGAGAAATATGAAGCTATCGTTGCACATACAAAAAGAATTGTATGAAAAGGGACAGCCAGTATTAATCGGTACTTTATCTATTGGTATCAACGAAGCACTCCAGCGAAATGTTAAAGAAACAAAATATTCCTCATCATGTCCTAAATGCAAAAATGATGAGAATGAAGCGGAGATAATTGCAAAAAGGCTGGTCAAAAAGTTTGCGGTAACAGTTACGACAAATATGGCTGGACGTGGTACAGATATTAAGCTAGGTGATGGTGTCAAAGAACTAGGTGGCCTTGCGGTACTTGGTAGTGAACGCTATGAAGCAAAGCGTATTGATAATCAGTTACGTGGACGTTCTGGTCGTCAAGGTGACCCAGGATTTTCAAGATTCTACTGTTCGATGGATGATGATTTAATTGTGGAATATCATACAGACGAAAGTGAAAGGTTTTGATTGAGCGCTTCGAACATAATAAGGAAAATATCAATAAGATGAGAGCACTCATTGACCGCACACAAGAACGTGCAGAGGGTCTACACTTTGATACACGTAAGAATACATTAGAGTATGACGATGTATTGATGACACAACGTCATCTAATCTATGACCAAAGAGATAAGGTACTGATCTCGAAGATATGGAACCACTTGTTCGTGAGCTTATCAAAGAGAATGTATCTTCTGCAATTGAAGAATATTAATCAGATTCCTAACAAGAATGATAAAGCAAAAACTTGCAGAGTACCTGAATGGCATGGGAATTGATGGTATGCAATGCGGAAGCAATCCATAGAGGATCAGAAGAGATTACTGACGCTATCATGGATGTATACCATACAAAGACCGCAGAGCTTCCACAAGAAGAATTACAAAGTATGGTGAAGTTTATATTCCTACAGATTCTTGATCGTGAGTGGATTCATCATGTGGATGTTATGGAACATTTTGAAAACAAGTGTTCAGCTTACGTAGTTATGCAAATGTTAAGCCGATCGATGCATATCGTGAAGAGGGCTTTTAATCGATTTAATGCAATGATGCGAATATTTCTGAACAGACAGTTTTACATTAATGAAAATACAATCTAATGTAATATCAGAATAAAAATATGTATAATGAAAGACAGAATGATATAGAAATATACATTCTTTTGATTTTACAAAAATAGAGAAATTTTCTTAGTAAATGAATTATAATAATATAGATTATATATTTAGTTTTGGAGGGTAAGATGTTAAAGAAGCTATGGAAGTATTTACAGGTGACATTAATAACCATGTTACTGGCAATGTCATCAATTTCTACATTACACGTGGTCATGCTTGATGAGGTGAAGGATGATACAGATTTATCAAAACTAGAGTTGTACCAGTTCTCACTCACACAAGAAAACATGGAGATTATTTCACAATCATCCTCAGTCGTGAAAGATATTGTTGATCCAAATGGAACATGGAAACAGGCAACAGTATTTTCATTGAAGGTTGATAAAAATACTGCATGAAACATTCAATGAACGCACTTAGTGAAATTCTCCAATGCAGGTACTTTGTATGGGAAGAATGTAGATGTTTTTGTGACAGTCAATAAAGTAAATACAGCTCTCCTTGCGAGAAATAGTGAGTATAACGATCCAAATAAGACAGTTCTCCCATTTTTAACAGTTGATGAAAATTGGGGCACAAAGTCTATTCAGATTATGGATTACATCTACCAACACATCCAAATATTACGCATAATTTGGAAGGTGCATATGCATTTGATGCGTGATGTAACTACAGAATTTAAATATTCAGGACGGTACTCCATGTGACATTAAGATGGTTATGTTGCCATCAGATGTCGATGTCGTTAAAGGTAGTCGTAAAGAAACATTCTCAATCTATGATATAAATAATTCTGTGGATAAGATTGTTATGAATAATGCTAACTATCTTACACGTACAACCAATGGAGATAAAACAACTTGGGAACCATCAGATGGTAGAGGGCAAGTGGAGATGTTGAGTACAACGCATCTGGATTTTGCAGTACGTTCAACAGACAACAAGAGTGCATTTTTGAATATCAACAACAGCAATTTGTGGTGGACTATTTGGCTTCTTTGTAGAAGCAAAAGCTCCAGAACCAACAAAGCAAGTAGATAAAGCAGAAGTTCCTGCATAAAATTGGGGAAGAACTCATATATACAACAGAATATACAATCCCTACTGCAGGTAAAAATGTCATTGGTTCTTTAAGTAAAATGAGCATGACCGATGAATTTGATGAAAGATTAGATTTCCAGAGTGCTGCTAGTAAAACTTGCTGGACAGACTTTTGACAGAAAATGATGATTATACTGTTGAAAAGAATGGGCAGAAAGTAACAGTTCATATTGATAAAAAGCACTTAGGAAAAGCGAATAGTGCAAGAGTTTGAGATTGTCTTCAAAGTAAAGACAAATGAAAAAGATTGTAGATAACGGAACTGTAATTAAAAACAAAGTAACACAAACAGTTGATAATGATTACACCTTCTAACGAGGTGAAACTAAGGTCTCTATAAGCAAACTCATGAATATATTAGTGGCACCCTGGCAAAGAACTACCAACTGAAGTGAAGGTTTTATTACCAGATGATGTCCATAATATTCCTAATGGCATCTACTGTAACTCTAGATACCCAAAAGGAAATGTCACAAAAGTGAGGTACCTGAAGGAAACTGGGTATTTAGAGGATATGATGCAACAAGAAGTAATCAATAATAAGGATGCACACTATTGGTGTATGGGTGATTGAACCTATGAAGCACCAGTTAAAGATGTAGCGTTCGTCTGCGGCTCCAACAACAAGTATTGATAATAAAACCTGTTAAGCCAGGGATGAATTAGAATATTCCATCAAATATAAAATACAACGACATCACAACGTGATGTAACCATGACAGATATTATCCTGAAAATACAACGTATGTAGATGGTTCTGCTTCTCCTGCAGGTTCATATGATGCAATAACAAGAACATTAACTTTTACAAAAAGAATGCATTGGTCGCTGATGCGGAAGTTGTATCCGTTTCAAGGTTAAAGTAAATGAAGATGTAAATGGTGCGGATAGAAAATACCGCGACGGTTAAATCTGGTGACAATACATTTACATAAATACAACACCCTACCCAACACACACCGACAAAAGATGTTCATGAAGAAGGAAGATTAGATAGAAGTATTAATAATCAACCTGTAAAGGCTGGACAGATTTTAACTATACAATCACCTATCAGAATACAACTGGTGAAAAAGCGTACTGTGGTTGTTAGTGATACGATCCCTATGCATACACAATATGTAGATGGACAGCAAACAGCTGGTGTTTATGATCCGTCAACAAAAACACTACGTTGGCAGAAAGTTGATTTGGATCTTGGAGATAGGTGTGACATTCCAACTCAATGTCAAGGTTGATAATAATGTAGATGGTCAGGTGGTGAGAACCATGCCGATGTAGATGATGGCATTAATCATTACATAACTAACACAACAAAGAACTCAACCCCACAAAAAGTTACTTCCAAAGACATCAGATAATACAAATATCTGGATGTATACAGGGTCTACTCTCTCTACAACAGTAATTGGTGTAATTGTATTAAAGAAGAGAGTTAAATCTGCTTAAAAATTGAAGAGAATTTTCAAATATTGGAATTTCTTTCTTACACTTATTAAAAATGTAATTAAAAATGAGCGTGGGTTTCAAAAACATGCAATAAAATCCCGCAGAGGATAGTTTTGATAAAAGACAATTCCAGAGAGTGATTCTCACGGTATTGTCTTTTTGTCTGAAGAGTAACATTATATTTATTATTTTTCTGTTTCGATTGTATGCTTGAATGTTTGATGTCAATGAAGCCAATCCTGTAGATTAGCGCGTAAATAACACGTGGTCTGAATCTTTCGGAATACTTAAGCAAAAATTGGTTGTGGGTCAGTCATATACAAAAAAGGATATCTATGTCGTCAAATCATAACTAGTGACTAAGATACCTTTTTAGAAAAGATTGAAGTATAGTTTGATTTTTATTCGTTTAATACATAAACTATTTTTGGTATATGTAGCATAGTTGCTTGTGCTCGTTTTCTGGAATATAGATATTTCGCCAAGCAATGCCAATAGCTGAGACATAAACTCGAGATGGCTAAGATACATGCAGGTAAAATCACCTGTTATACATGTTGATTTTTCACTATCATTTGCAGTTCTTGCTGGTGTTGGAATCTACATGGCAATAAAGAAACATTAAGTAATAAAAATTACAAGTGAGAATAAAACAAAAATTAATTTGTTCAGTGTTAATTTGTGAAAAATGGTTTATCATAAAAATCATCATATGGAGGGAAAAACATAATGAAAAAGTTGAGTATTTCTTTTAGTTACTCTTGTTTTAGCCGGATCGTTAATTGGCTGTCACAACTCGAAACAACAACCTCGCAAAGATGAAAGCCGGAACATACACAGCTTCAGCTACTGGTATGAATGACGACGTCACTGTAGAAGTTGAAGTAATCGAAAACGAAATCAAGTCAGTCAAGGTTACCTCACGCTGAAACACCTGGTATCGGTGGAGAACTTGTTGACAAGGCTGGAAAGGTTGTTACAACTGGGGGTGTAGCACCTGTTCAATTAATTCCAGAAGAAATCGTTAAGTATCAAAGTTTATCGGTAGATAACGCTAACTGGTGCAACAATTACATCAGGAGCTATTAAGACTGCTGTTAGGACGCTCATCAAAGCAAGCAGGTGGCGATCCGAGATGCATTTAAGAAGGATGCAACATACGAAGAAAGAAAAAGACGTTGAAGCAGACGTTGTGCGTAGTAGGTGCGCGCGGTGCTGGTCTTGCAAGTGCTGTTGAACTCTTACAAGGTGGTAAGAGCGTAGCAATTATCGAAAAAGCCGGTGAAATCGGTGGTGATACATTAGTTTGTGGTGCTATTTATAATGCACCAGATCCAACATTACAACAACATGCTGAAATGAGTGATGCAGTTAAGACTACTATTGAGAAGGCTTTAGCTGAAACACAATTAATGAACAACATGCGAGATTACAAGCAGAAGTTCAAGCTCAGTGAGTGACAGCATAGAACAGGTGAACAGATCATTCGACTCAAGGAATGGTATGCATTACAGACTGGATTAATGGTGATAAGGTTGCTAACTTAGATTTAGTTAAGGCATTATGCTACAACGCATTTGGTGGCTATGAATGGATCGAATCCATGGGTATGGAATTCCAGGATAAGATTTCTCAGGGTGCTGGTTCTCTATGGCAACGTACACACACATCTACAATGAAGATGGGTACAGGCTTTATCTCCGTATATGCTGATATGCTTGAAAAGTATGGCGATAAGGTTACATTATTAACAGAAACAACAGCTACTAAGCTTTGTAGTTGACAATAACCAAGTTAAAGGCAGTTAAGGCTGCAGACAACCACACAGGTAAAGAAATTACAGTTACTGGTAAAGACGGTGTCGTATTAGCAACTGAGTGGTTTGGCGCTAACGCTAAGATGGTTCAAGAATACAACACAACAGGTAAGTGGCCAGATCTTTTCTAAGACAGGTCAACAAACCGTTTCTCAGCATCACAGGGTGATGGGTATCACAATGGCTAAGGATATTGGTGCTTCATTAACAGATATGGAACAATTACAGCTTCTATATTTAGGTAACTTAGTTGGACGGTCGATTTCTAAGTTCCCAGCACGTGATGTTAATGGTACAGAGCAGATTATCTTCATCAATAAGGAAGGTGGCGTTTGTTCGTGAAGACGGTCGTCGTGACCAGATTTGCGGTGGCGTTCTAAATCAAACAGATAAGATGTTCTATATCCTTGAAAGTGGCGATGGTGCTGGTTATAAAGATATTAAAAGATCCATCATGGAGAAGTGGTGACGGATTTAGCATTGAATATCTCGAAAAAGAATGGTTTTTCATTGTTTACGCGGATACATTGAAGAACTCGCTAAGAAGTTAGACATGGATCCTGCAACATTACAGGCAACTGTAGATGAATTCAACAAGAGCGTTGAAAGTGGAAACGATGAATTCGGAAGAACTCTATACCCACAAAACTTGAAAAGGGATACAGGGTTTGCAACTCCTCGTCAGGCTTGCGTTCACCATACAATGGGTGGTGAACAATTGACCCAGAAGCACGCGTACTCAATGAAAAGGGCGAAGTAATCAGGGCTTATACGTCTTTGCTGGTGAAGTAGTTAGTGGTATCCACGGTGCTAACCGTTTAGGTGGTAACATGTAGCAGATACGAGTAGTATTCGGTAAGTTATCTGCTGATACATTACTAGCTGATACAAAAAGTAAGTAATTAGAATAAATAAGCTAAGGTCTGAGTCCGCTCAGACCTTTCTTGTAAATCAGGAGAAACAGATATGAATAAACTGAATAAGGTATTTCTTTACGTGTACGATTATTTTTATGACAGGTGTAATCTATTCCGGGAACCTAGTAGAAGCCTGTTATTTATCTATATCCAGAGAATACAACTGAGGTAGATGTAAAAGTAAATCTCGATGGAAAATTTACTGCAACTTTATCCAAAAAGTATAACGATGGCTGGAAAGTTGTGGCAGAACCGGATGGAACATTACATGCATTAGATAGTAAGAATTCATATTACTGCTTATTCTGGGAAGGTGTTGTAAACTATACTCCAGATTTTTCGACTGGTTTTTATTTGTGAAGGGTCTGAAACAGAGCTTTTTAGAAGAAGCACTTACCAAACTAGGACTCAAATGATCGTGAGAGAAAATGAGTTTATTATCTATTGGTTACCTCACATGCAGGATAATGCATATAACTTAATTTCTTTCCAGAATGAAAACTATACGAATCATGCAACACTCGACATTTTCTCCAAAGCCAGATACAGTCATTCGTGTCATGATGGCATGGAAACCATTGAAAGAATCAATAACGATTCAACCTCAAGTTAGATAGTGTGAGAACGTAATGGATTTACAGTTGTTGAGATGAGGGTGGAACAGAATATAAATCGTAATATTTCTCAAAAAGCATACTTCTGTTATACTAAGGAACAAGGAGAATGAATAAATGAAGATAAGAAAGTTTTTACTGACTTAATTGCTATGGCACTTCTTTGTGTAATTTCACTCTGTACATGCAGAAGAAACAAATGCGGATTTTGATCAGTTTATGAAAGATGAATTCATCGAACTGATGGAGAGTGATTATGTATCACTACATTTCGCATTAAAGGATTATGGAAATATGGTATTACAAAGCCAGAACCAACGATTGGTGAACCACCTACGATTGATAACTCAGAGAGTATGTGCAAAGGTTGAAAAGAGTTTAAAGGCATTAGAACAGTTTGATTATGATACATTGTCTGATGTACAACAACATGACTACGATACATACTAAGTATTACTTAGAAAGTACTCGTGAGTTATTAAACTATCCAATGTTTGATTTCCAGTTCTTACCAAACCGTGGTATTCAAAAGCAATCTGATTACAAAACTTTACAGAGTTTATTTTCTATAAGCAAGAAGATACTGACGACTATCTATCTGTTTTAGAGGTGTTCCGGCATATATTGAAGGAGCATTAGAAGTCACTCGTACACAGGTAGCAAACGGATGCTTCATGACAGACCTTTTCGCTTTGGATAGCACATTAGATGGTATAGCAAAAGTTTGTTGCAAAGACAGATAACAATCCACTTATTCAAATCTTTAATCAAAATATTGATAAGTTTGAAGGTTTGACAGAGGAACAACGTGTTGCATATAAAGAAAAGAATCGTGACTTTATCTTAAATACATATATTCCTGAATATCAGAAGCTTGCACAAGAACTTGAGACATTTCCGTGGAACTCTGTACATCTTTAAGCTATATGACTTGCCAGATGGAAAAGAATACTACGCAGATTATTGCGTTCAAGTCTAGTTCATCTGCTTCTTTACAAGAGTTATTTGAATTAACAGATGAGCAGTTAAAGAAGTTAATTGATGAAGCTAGAGTTTATACTTGAACGCTAGAAAGTCTGATAACTAGAAGAAACATTACCAGAGAAAGATCCAACTGAGATTTTAAAAACATTACAGGACAATTACAGGGAATTCCTAGAAAGGATCCTGAAGTAACATTTACAGCAAGTTACTTAGATCCATCTGTTGCTAATGATAGCGATTGTTGCATATTACATGCGACCACCAATCGATGACATCGTAAATAACGTTATCAAGATTAGTGGTGCTAACGTAAATTCAACGAATGAAATGTTTACTACTTTAGCACGAAGGTTTCCTGACACTTATTCCAGATTACTGGTATTTGAATACAAATCCAAATCCATTACGTACACAGCTCAGCAATATTGGTTATACAGAAGGTTGGGCAATGTACTGTGAGATGTTGCTTGGGCATATTCTGAGTTAAATGATGGTGCAAAGGAAGAAAATCGTATCAATACCAAACCTAATCTACATCTGACAGGCTGATTTCTTAGTAAATGGTATGGGATGGGATGAGAAGAAGTTAGGGCAAGTACTATGAATCATTGGGATTAAATGTTAGCAGAGATCCAATGTTATTGGGCTGTAACACAAGAACCAGCTTCTATTGTGCCTGATGGTGTGGGTCTAACATATTACCTTCACTTCCGTGATCAGGCGAAAGCTGCGACCTGGGAAAAAGTTTTGATGTAGTAGAATTTAACCGTATGTTATATAACACATGGTGATCGCCCATTTGATATCGTACAAAAAGGACTTAGAAAAGTATCTTGAAGCTAGTGGTGTAAGTGCTACAACATCTACTTCTAACAAGCCATTTATCAATCCAGGTAAGATTGGTCTTTTGGGTATCGTTAGCAGCTACAGTATTAATTTTTCAGTTGTTGTATTTATCCGTAAGAAAAAGAAAATAACTATCAATAAACTAGTAAAAATCATACCGAAGTGGTATGATATATATAAGGAGTACGTATTAAAATGGATAATCAATGGACAGAATGGTTGTATCAAGAGTGGAAGAAAGAATACTTTTTGAAGCTGTCAGATTTTTAAAGAATGCCTATGAAACAAAGGAAATTTATCCACCAAAAACAGCAAGTTTTTCTCTGCCTTTCATCATTGTGATTATAAGGGATATCAAAGTAGTTATTCTTGGCCAAGATCCATATCACCAAAAAGGACAGGCTCATGGTTTATGTTTTTCTGTAAATCCAGGGTAAAAGATACCACCAAGTCTTTTGAATATGTACAAAGAATTACAAGTAGAATATGGCTATCCAATTCCAAATAATGGATATCTTGTGCCATGGGCAAAACAGGGCGTATTCTCTTGAATACAGTGATGACTGTAGAAGATTCTCATCCACAGAGTCATGCTGGCATGGATGGGAAACTTTCACAGACCATGTGATTCAAAAATCAATGAAAAAGAGGAGCCGGTAGTCTTCTTTATTGTGGGGAAGATCAGCTAGAAATAAAGCATGCATGATTGATAAAACAGCATCTTGTACTGGAGGCTCACATCCATCACCTCTGTCTGCATACAATGGCTTTTTCGGCTGTGATCACTTCAAGAAAGCCAATGAATTTCTGGAAATAATCATCGTAAGGAATTGATTGGCAGATTAAAGATATTTGATAAATTCACCATGAGTAAAAATCTATTTATTTTGCGGATTGGTAATGTTCTGATTATCAATATTAGTTTATAAATGTATAGCGTATCCATAGTTTTTAATAAGGAGGACTTTATGAGATCTAATGCAATGGTTTGGTGATGATCTCTTGCTGGTGGCGTGAAGCCGTCTGCATGACTTAACAAAGAAGGTCGTCAAAGCCTGCGGTGCATTTTGGAGGAAAGTATAGAATTATCGATTTTCCACTGAGTAATTGTGCAAATTCAGGTATTAACACAGTAGGTGTTTTAACACAATATGAATCAGTTTATTAGAAACGTATGTTGCAGAGATCAGTTCTGGGGTCTTGATACAAACGATGGTGGTGTATTCTACTTCCACCACGTGAAAGAGATCAGAAGGGTTTTTGAAGTATATCGTGGTACAGCGGACGCAATTACACAGAATATTGACTTCTTAGATAGTATGGCACCAGAATATGTACTGATTTTATCAGGTGACCATATCTATAAGATGAACTATGAAAAGATGTTAAAACATCATATCGCAAAAAGGTGCTGATGCGACAATTGCCTGCTGACAGGTACCACTAAAGCTTCTAGATTCGGTATCATGAACTGTGATAAAAATGACATGATTCAAGAGTTTGAAGAGAAGCTCGCACATCCAAAGAGTAACTTAGCTTCAATGGGTATTTATATTTTTACATAAGACATTGCGTAAGTACTTGCTTGAAGATGATAAGAATGAGAATTCCTCACATGACTTTGGTAAGGATATCATTCCTGCATGCTTAGACAGATAATAAAGTTCTTAGCGACATACCGCTGAGGATATTGGAAGACGTTGGAACAATTGATTCACTTTGGGAGTCCAATATGGATCTGTTGAATAATGACAATACGCTTAACTTAGGTGACCCTGATTGGAAGATTTATACAGAAGATATCAATGCATTACCACAATTTATTGGTGAAAATGCGGTTGTACATAATAGCTATATTACACAGGGGAGGGACTGTTGTATTAGGACAGGTTAAGAATTCGGTATTAGGTCAAATTCCTTTATTGATGAAGGTGCTAATATACAAGATTCTGTCATTTTAACAGGTGCTAAGATTGGTGCAGGTGCGAAGATTACGTTGCATTGTTGCGGATAATGTGAGATTAGATGGTGTTGTCTTAGGCCTTGAGATAGCGATCATATTGAATTGATTGCTAAGGATGTTATGGAGTAGGGAGAAATCTGTAGAAAGCTTTAGGTATTATTTCATTTGAAGACAGTTCCGTAAATATTGAGGGACTTGGTGATTTCAGACCTGTTCCAGCAACAGCGTTTATGGGAAGATATCGTATTATCGATTTCATTCTTAGTAATATGACAAACTCTGGTATTGATAGTGTTCAGGTTTACTGTAAAGAAAAACCTCGTAACTCAAATTGAACACTTAGGAGATGGTCGTCATTACAACATTAACTCTAAGCGTGGTGTTACGTATCTTATTCATGAAAAGACATTCTCATCACCTGTATATAATCACGATATTGCAAACTATATCTTAAACATGCAGTACATTGAGAAAGATAAGAACCCATATGTTGTCATCGCACCAAGCTACTTTATCTATACTATCGACTTTAGCGAAGTATTAGATAATACTATATTGAAAAGTGGTGCGATATTACAGCACTCTAGTACAACATACATCTGATGCTAAGACAGCATTCCATGGATGCGATACATTCCACAATGGATAGTGATAAGAGAGTTCTTTCTATCGATAAGAACACGTGGAAAGTACAAGACACGCTCTGTTTCCTTAGAAGCATATGCAATGAGAAAAGACTTGTTTATTACATTAGTAAAGACTGGTGCTGAAATTTCATCACTATACTGGTTCAAGGATGTATTACGTGAAGTAGTAAACGAAGTAGATATTCGTGGATATGCAGTCAAAGGGATTTGTTGCATGTATCAACAATCAAAAAGAATACTATCGTATTAATATGTTGTTGAAGGATTACAAGGTTGCCTTTAACTTATTTAAGTCCAATTGGCCAATCTATACGCATACAAACAACTCTAGTCCATCCTTGTTTACAAAGGATTCAGATGTTAGTGCAAGCGTAGTTGCGAATGGTTGTGAAGATAGATGGTACAGTTAAGAATTCAATTATCAGCAGAAACGTAAAGATTGGTAAAGATATGCAATTGAAAAATAGTATTGTTTTACCGGGTGCGGTTATTGGTGATGGCGTTCACTTGGATCATGTCATCGTTGATAAGTACGCGACAATCCATAAGGTAAAAGAACTTGTTGGAACAGAAGATAATCTTATTTACGTAAAACGTAGAGATTGCATCTAGGAAGCGAGGAGTATTCAATGAGCAGATCAGTATTGTTTGTGGCAGGAGAAGGCTTACCATTTATTAAAACGGGAGGTCTAGCTGATGTTATCGGTAGTTTGCCAAGAACATTTAGCGAAGCGTGAGTCATGATGTACTGTAGTCTTGCCTTTGTACAAAAAGATTATTGAAAACATTAGTGATAAGTTAGAAAGACTTGGTACAATTCAAGTTCGTTCTGGATGGATTGATCAACCAGCCACTTTCTATCGTTGTGATGTAGATGGAGTTGTATATTACTGTTGAACATCATGATATTTTGAAAGAGATGGACTATATGGCTATGAAGATGATGGCGAAAGATTTGCCTTCTTCCAACGTGCTGTATTAGATATGATTTATTTCATCAACTGGTGGCCTAATATCATTCATGAAAATGATTGGCGAGACTGGTATGATACCTTTAATGGCGCATGCATGTTATGCGGATGACTATCGTTATCAACAGATCAAGCATGTCTATACAATCCACAACTTAGCATTCCAAGGTAACTTTGGTGTCGAAATGATGGAGAGTTGCCTAGGGCTTGATTACAGTTACTTCGATAATGGTTCCATTAAATTCTGATACAGGTATCAGCTTTATGAAGGTCCGCGATTGATACGCAGATAAGATTACAACAGCATCTCCAACATACGCTGAAGAGATTTGACACAAACCTATGGTGAACGTATGGATTCTGTATTACGTTACCGTCGTGGAGACTTATGGGGATATCGTAAATGGTATTGATACTGTAGCTTGGAATCCAAAAAGACAGATACACATATCGCAAAGAATTTTGATATCAGAAACTATGTATCTGGTAGAAGGAAAATAAGAAGGCCTCTACAGGAAACACTTGACTTTAGAGGGTGAAGAGCGATGTCGCTTATCGGTATCGTATCTCGACTAACAGAACAAAAGGGCATGTACATGGTCACAGAGAAGTTGCATGAGATTATAATTAAGAATGTTCAGTTTGTTGTGCTTGGTACTAGGTGAAGCAAACGCAGAGAATGCATTAAGTGGTTAGAGTCTGAATATAAAGGTAGAGCAGCATACTATTGCGGTTATAACGAAGATCTTGCACATCTAATCTATGCAGGTTGTGATATGTTCTTATGCGCTTCCATCTATGAACCATGAATTGGTCAGTTAATTGCCATGCATTATGGTACACCACCAATTGTACGTGAAACAGGTGGTCTAAAGGATACTGTTCATCCATATAACCAATATACAGGCGAAGGTAATGGCTTTAGTTTCTGGGCAGCAAATCCTAATGACATGATGTATACATTACGTTATGCATTAGAGCAGTACTACAACAATAAGACTGGCTGGAAGGGCTTAGTGAAGAGTGCGATGAATACTGACGTTAGTGGGAACAAAGCGCAAATCAGTATGAACAGTTGTATTACTCAATTTGTAACTGGGACTAAGTATTCGCTCTTATACAAATAGTAGAGGCAGGATTTTGTATCCCGCTCTTGCTCTTTAGAATGATATTGTTTTATTGAAATTTAATTGACTTGCATCATTATGTTGAATTACAAGAATGATTTTATCTTGTTTTGAAGCAAGATTATTTAGAGTGAGAATAGAATTTATCTCTTGTTTTCGCATCTAGTTCATATCTACTTCATCAATTAAAACTAAAGATACTTTCTCTAAGGTCATTAGCTTTTGATAATACCTTTTTCTTCTCACCCCAGAAAAGCCTATTTTCATTAATGTGATGTAAATTAGACATTTGTAATCTAGAGATTATTTTATCTACTGTATCAGATTTAATTTTGGTGTGTAAATTTCCTCTACATAATTTTTGATTGAAGTATTCAATACAGGTTCATGTTGGCTGATATAAGCGATGTTCTCATAATAAGAAGATATGCTGTATAAATCGATTTTTCATTGTTGATTAGTACTTCTCCTGATGTAGGAGAATATTGATTCAATAGAATTCGAAACAGTGTTGTTTTTACCAATACCATTTGTTCCTTTGACCAGGGCGAAATCACCTTTCAGTAATTTAAGAGAAAAGTGATCTAGAACTTTTTGATTTATCTGGATATGAGAAAGAGATGTCTTTTAATTCAATTGAAGTAATATCGGTGATAAGCTTATCACCATGCAGTGCAGGTAAATTCCGAGATGTCAGAAATATTTGAAAAGCATATCTTATTTCTACTGATTTGTTGGAATAACAGTTCCATTCTCTGTCCTGCGACATTAGGGAAGTTAAATAGAATAATATAGAGATGCTAGATTTGGTAATGAGTTTTTGATAAACAGGTAGTGATAATAATATTGATAAGATAAAGTGCATCAATGAATTATAGTTTTGCGTGAATGTACTGAAGAAATAAATCTTCTTGTCTTCTTTGACGGAAGAGGATATAAAAATTTGCTATTCTATTTGCGTGATGTTTACAAAGTAGGATAGCAGATTATTCTGTTTTAATGTATTCAACTTTTATCGGTATATTCATGCAGGTTGTTATAGTATTCTTTTAATTTTTGATTTGTGGATGTTGATGATTCAACAATAATTTTTCTAGAGATATCGAAATCATAATTCCTACGATGATTGAGCAGAGTAGAAACAGAGATATAAATAGGTCAATTGTAATAGAAAAATAAGTAAAATAATTAGCATTGCAGAACAAAGTAATGATGGGATAAAGTTTCTGCAACACGGAATATATTTAGAATATCATTGTACAAAGTATGACTGATTTTTGATGAATCTGATATTTTTATATTGCGTGTTATGGATTGATGTTTGACATTGAGTGAACTAAATAGGCAATATACTCTCCGCCAAATTTATTCTAAAGAGATTGACCACAATACATTGATGAATGAGTACATACTAACAATAGACATAAAATCATTAAGTATTTCATTATCTCAAATGAACTTGTAGAGACATGATTTAAAAATGAGTCTAAAAGTAAATGATGGTTGCTAGATTTGCTAGGGATACTAGGACTGTCATTAGAAAAAGACGTACAGAATGATAGTTTGAATTCCTTTGACCAATAAAATATGAAACAATTATCTTCATAAAGTAACTCTCATTAACAAACTATAGAATATGACTTAAGAACATTGTATCATTGAAAGTGATAAGTTTTTAATATTTATATGATGGTTTTAACATTGTGTAAGAAGAAGTGGAGATATCTATATGAAAAGCAATACATTTTGATTTGATTTAGATGGTACATACCAATGAATCAGGATATATTTGTGAAAACATATTTTGGATTAAGGCAAAAGAGAATGGCGCAGTTTGGATATAAACCAGATGAGTTAATCCATACGATTTGACTGGTATTACAGCTGTTATAAAAATGATGGAAAAACTAACAAAATGAAGATGTATTTTGAAGTGTTTTGCTGGAAGTGTATGGTGAAGAACGAACAAAGAATGACCGTGAAAATTTGATGAGTTCTATCGTGAAGATTTCCCAAAGGCATAGAGTACTTGTGGTTTCCAAACCACTCTGCAAAAGAGATTGTTCAGTATGCAAAGCAGGGATGTAGGGTTGTGTGCAACGAATCCTTTATTTCCAAGAATCGCTACAGAGGAAAGAATTCGTTGGCAGGGCTAGAACCAAGTGATTTTAAGTTGGTTACTACTTATGAAAATAGTCATGCATGCAAACCTAGTCTATTATATTATCAAGAGATATTGAGATGCCTTAGGTTTAGAGGGTAGTGAATGCCTTTATGGTTGGTAATGATATTGGTGAAGATGGTGTTGTGAAACAATTGGGTATGGGTATCTTTTATATTACAGACTGTTTTGATCAATCCGGATGGAATTGACATGGAATCATGAATTGCATGGAAGTTTGAGGGATTTGAAGGAGTATATTCGAAGAACATAATAGACGGAGGGTAATATCTATGACAAAGGGTGAGATGCATTACGACTACTTTAATAGCGAGTTGGTATATTGTGTTTCCATTTCTGTTAATAGATACAGGATCAGCAATATTTCTACTCTTGATTGTGAATCCTGTTCTTTCGCTTCTTGGTGGATGGATTTTACGGGAAAATATATGGTTGATTGGCTAATTCTTTGGCTTGTGGCGTTCCTGTTTATTCCTGTTATTTATTTTCCATATGGATGGACAGTGGGATTGTATGATTTATCCTGGAATTTATATCGTTTTTAATGAGTGTTGGGATGGTAGTTGGTAAGATATTTCAGAAGAAAAAGTGGTCTAGTCAGAAAGATTGATTAGACCATTTATGTTATTTGCACAAAATAAATTCTATAAGAAATTTTGGAAACGCTTTCTTTTTGATAATCTTTAAAAATGTCTTAAAACGCTCATTATTTGTGTTTCTTCATTTTTCAAGTTTGGCTCATGCAAGTGTTATAATTTCTGAAGTACATAGGAGGATAATTCAAATGTCTAAAGTTACTGTAAAAAGACTTAGATGTTAAAGGAAAACACGTCATTGTTCGTGTTGACTTCAACGTTCCACAAAGGGAAATGTAATCAGATGATAATCGTGTTCGACGAAGCGATTGCCAACAATTAATTATCTTACAGAAAATGGAGCAAAAGTATTACTTTTTGAGCCACTTAGGTAAGATTAAGACTGATGAGGACTGTGCAAAAAGAACGACATGTCTATCGTTGCGGATTGCTTAGCTCCTTTACAGAGTGCACCTGTTAAGTTTGTAAATGCAACTCGTGGTGCTGAACTTGAAAGAAGCAGATTGCTTGCTCAGGAAGAGGGTTCAATCGTATTGATGCGAGAACACTCGTGAGAGAAGGGCGAAACAAAGAATGATGAAGAGTTAGGTAAATACTGGGCTTCATTAGGCGATTTATCTGTAGAAGATGCTGGCTCTGTACATACAGAGCTCACGCTATCAACAGTTGGTATTCCAACACACATTCCTTCAGCTAGGTTTCTTAGTTGAAAAGGAAGTTAATGTTTTAGGTGAGGCAGATTAATGATCCACAAAGACCATCTGTTGCTATCTTAGGTGGTGCGAAGGTTTCTGATAAGATCGGCGTTATCGAAAACTTATTGAAGATTGCAGATAAGTGTATTAATCGGTGGAGGAATGGCTTACTACATTCTCAGGCTGCTAAGGGTGGCAAGATTGGTACATCTTTATTAGAAGCTGACAGATGGAATTAGCTAATGAATTCATGAACAAGGGTGAAGGGGCAAGTTATTCTTACCTGTAGATACAGTTGTTGCAATGACTTCTCTAACCCAACAGAAATCAGACAGTACCTGGAGAAATTCCAGATGGCTTTATGGGCTTAGATACTCAGTCCTGAAACAATCAAGAAGTTCCAAGATGAATTAGTAGGTGCTAAGACAGTATTCTGGAATGATACAATGGGTGTATTCGAAGATGAAAAGATTTTACTAAGGGTACAATCGCTATCTGCGAAACATTAGCTAACCTTGAAGGTGCTACAACAATCATCGGTGGTGGTGACTCTGCTTCTGCTGCTACAGAACTTAGGTTTTCAGATGAAGTTCAGCCACATCTCTACAGGTGGTGGAGCATCTCTAGATATATGGAAGGAAAGGAACTCCCAGGAATCGCTATTATTCCTGAGAAGTAAGGAAAGAAACATGACAAGAAAACCAGTAATTTTTGGTAACTGGAAAATGAACAAGACACCTTCTGAAAGCTGCTTGAGTTCATGAAGGGTATTGAAGAAGTGTTAACAGGCACAGAAGTCGCTGATTATGGTATCGGTGTCTACGTGAGACTTAGACGTTTGCGTTAAAGGTCGCTTAAGAACTTATTAATCGTCGCTGAAAACTGCCATGAAAAAGGATTCTGATTGCTTATACAGGCGAAGTATCTGTTCCAATGTTAAAGAAATCGGTATTACATACTGCATTATCGGTCACTCCGAAAAGACGTGCCATATTACAACGAAACAGATCGTCGCCAGTCGCTAAGTGCAGAGATTATTGCTGACAACATCACACCTATCTTGATGTAGGTGAAACGAGCTGAATAATGATGCTGGTAAGACTGAAGAAGTTGTTAAGTCTCAGTTAGCTGGTTCTTTAGCTGGATTAACAGCTGAAAAGTATCCAAGATGGTTGTGCTTACGAACCAATCTGGGCTATCGGAACAGGTAAGAGTGCTGATGTAAATACAGCTGAAGCTTCGTCGCAAGTTAGTTCGTGAAACAGTGAAGGGCTTATATGATGAAGCAACTGCTCAAGCAGTTCGTATTCAATACGGTGGATCTGTTAAGCCAACAAACATCAAGGAATATATGGCTTGCGAAGACATCGATGGTGCGTTAATCGTGGTATCCTTAAAGGTTGAATCCTTCAAGAAATTATTGACGCTACAAAATAGGTTCTTCTCAGCTTAGCTGAGAGAATATGTTTTAGGTTATCATAGGAGGAAAATTTAGATGCTAATTTTATTGATCCAATTGCTGAAGTGCATGCACGCGAAGTCTTAGACTCCGTGAAATCCAACAGTAGAATGTGAAGTTACAACTGAGTCAGGTGCTTGGGGACGTGCTATCGTTCCATCAGGTAGCTTCTACAGGTGAACGTGAAGCTTTAGAGCTTCGTGACGGTGACAAGAGCCGTTTCTTAGGAACAGGTACATTAAAGGCTGTTGCTAACGTAAATGAAAAGATTGCTCCAAAAGTTATCGGTTTAAATGTATTTGACCAGAACTTAATTGATAAGACAATGTGATCTGATGGAACACCATTCAAGAGCAACCTTGGTGCAAATGCTACATTAGCTGTTTCATTAGTCGCGCTCGTGCCGCCGCTGATGTTTGTGGCTTACCATTATACAAGTATATTGGTGGTGCAAATGCTAAGGTATTACCAATCCCAATGATGAACGTATTAAACGGTGGTAAGCACGCTGATTCTTCTGCAGACTGCCAGGAATACATGATTATGCCTGTTGGTGCTAAGAACTTACACGAAGCAGTTCGTATGGGTTCTGAAGTATTCCATAACTTAAAGAAGGTATTAAAGTCCTACAAGTCACAACACAGCTGTAGGTGACGAAGGTGATACGCCCATCATGCGTACCTGGAAACACCATTCATTAGAGACATTAGGTAACGAAGATTGCATTAGCTTTAATGGTTGAAGTTGCTGAGAAGGCTGGCTACAAGTTAGGTGAAGAAATATGCTTCGCTATGGACTCAGCTGCTTCTGAATTCTATAACGCTGAAAAGGGTGTTTTGTGAATTAACACGTTCTGGTGAGGTGATAAGACATCTGAACAGATGATCGACATGTTAGCTTCATGGCAGAGGTATCCATTAATCTCAATCGAAGACGGTTTAGCTGAAAACGACTGGGATGGTTGAGTTAAGTTAACAGAACGTTTAGGCGAAAAGGTTCAGCTTGTTGGTGATGACCTCTTCGTTACAAAACACAACATATATCAAGAAAGGGTATTGAATTAAAAAGGCGACTAACGCTGTATTAATTAAGGTTAACCAGATTGGTACATTAACAGAAACATTAGATTCTATCAGAAATGGCTAGAGGAAGCTAAGTACACAGCGAGTTGTATCTCACTGTTCAGGTGAATCTGAAGATTCAACAATCGCTGACTTAGTAGTTGCTACAAACGCTGGCCAGATCAAGACGGGTTCTATGAGCCGTGCAGACCGTATCGCTAAGTACAAACCAGTTAGTGAATCGAAGAAGAATTAGGTGAAGTTGCAGAATACCGTGGAAGACAGGCTTTCTACAACGTTAAGGCTCTTTCTTCAAAATAAGAATGATTTGAAAAAGTTCACTCATATGTGAACTCATAAATATAGAATTTTATAGACTATGAATTTACTATTGAAATAAATTCATAGTAAACTATGATATATAATCAATAGCTATTTATGGCCTCCTCTCTAATTTATTTCTTTCTTAGACAAAAGATAATACATAGAGAGGTTTTTATTTTGCAGGTACCCTAAGTGTCTTTATATATTATTTGTGTTGTTTATTCTTTTCAATACTCCATCCAATGATCCAACCAATCACGAGTAGATAATTTTCGATTGTCTCCTACTAGATTAACGGTTTCATGCATTTGTAAATAATGAATGAAGTGATTTGTACCAATACCTATACCACCAAGAATCAAAGCGAGTAGTATGGATTGTAAATAGATCCAATTGTAATGACAGTGAGGCTGCAAACTAATATTACAAGGACTGCTATATTCAAAAACCACTTTCTTTGCCATCCTGTTGAGATGCTATATGCAGATGACTCACCCATATATTCTAGAGTGCGAAGATTTGAAGAACTCAAAGACCAGATATCGCAATGATTAAAACAATAAATAATATACGTAAGAGAAAATTCATTCGCTGTTGTTTCATGTTGCCAGACCTCCTAAAAATATAGAAAATAGTAATCTTACATGCAAGTACTTGTCAAGACAGGCCAAATGATTCGTGTCGAATTCCATACAAATAATTTATCAGATGGCTTTCCTTTAAAAATGAATTGAATGATACTATTAGAGTAGGAGGATTTCAATGATGAATTTATTGATGAAGCACGTGCGTATCAAGATAATATGATTGAAGATTTAAGACAGCTTGTAAAGATTGAATCCAGTACGTGATGAGTCTTTAAGCAACAAAAGAAGCACCTTTTGGATCCCAAAACATTGCAAAGTGCTTAGACAAAGCATTGAGATTGGTAAACGCGATGGTTTAAGTTGAGAATGTAGATGGTTATGCTGGTGTGATTCAGTATGGTGATTTAGAAGAATCTGTTGGTGCACTTGGACATTTTAGATGTTGTGCCTATCGGTGATGGCTGGACATTTGATCCACTTGGTGGAGAAATCAAAGATGGCTATATCATGGGTGAGAGTACTTGTGATGATATAGGGTCCTACAATTGCAGCATGTTACGCAATGAAGATATTAAAAAGACAAGGGCTATAAGTTAAAACATAATATTCAAATGATATTGGGTACAGATGAAGAGAACACATCTGCAGGAATTCTTTACTATAAGAAAGTACGTAAGAATCCAATTATGGGTATCGTACCGGATACGGACTTCATGTATCTATGCAGAAAAAGGTATTTTTAGACTTTACTGCAGAAGGCAAGATTGACTCTTGTATCAAGTATATGAAGTCTGGTACTGCATTTAATGTAGTTATCAGTAAGGCATGATGTAATCGTTGATAAGCCACTTGCAAAGGAATACTTTGAAAAGTTCTTACTTGCCAATGAGTTAACTGGTGAATGCTATGAAGATGAAGCTGGAACACATTATCATATCGATGGTAAGCCATTCATGCGTCTCTGTCCTTATATGGGCGTAAATGGCTGTGAAGATGTTTGAATTTGTTGGTGGTTGCTATAACGATGAATTCAGCTTAAATGCTGTGAAGTTATTCAAGGATCCATATGGTGTTGGATTAAAGGTTGCTTATGATGGTGCATATATGGGGCCTTTAACTTTCCAATATGCGTGAGCAAATATTGAAGATGGTCAGGTGTACTTTGCATTAGATTATCGTTATCCAAACGAATGTGAAGGTAGTGATTTACTAAAGAGAAGTGCAGATATCATCAAGGAAGTATTACATTGATACAGAATTAGTAGATGATTCTAAGTGGTTATTGAATGATCCCCAACAGTGAACTGATTCAAACTTGCTTGAAGCACTATCGTGCATTGTAGTGATACTTTGATACACCTCCTCTACGTATCGGTGGTGGTACATATGCGCTAGTTTTGACAACTGCCGATTTGGCCCTATCTTCCCAACACGTGAATATGCGTCATGGGTAGGTGCAGAACATGAAGCAGATGAAGGATTTGAAATTGAAACAATGATTCTTGCTTGTGCAATTTACGCAAATGTGCTCTTTGATTTAGCTTATGAACAATAAGAACCAAAATGATTTAAATTAGAAGTGTCTATGGATACTTCCTTTTATGATGGATAATCCATGTCGAATGGTGTAATTATGTGGTTAAATAATATGTATGAAAACAACCAAGAACTTACCAGGACAAGATAGAGTATTTTCATTGCGCTATTGCATTGGCGTCACAGAAATTTTGTATTATCAGATTCCTGCAAAAATCATTCTATTTTATGATGGTTTCTTTTGCGGGAAGAGCATCCTGGTTCTATCATGAACCTAACAGGTATATACTCTGTCAGTAGTGGGGAACTTCCATGTGCTACGCAGTTGGTATGGTTGGGCTGTTTTAATTGCTAACAATAGTATTTTACGATATATATGGCACTTGATATTATCATACTGATTTTTATTAAGTCGTAATATTCTATACAATCAAAAGAAAAAGATGAAGGAAATCATCTCAACTGCAGTTCGTATATCACGGAAGTTCATTAACTTTAGGGTTGTCTAGTTGGAATGTATTTTGCGGTGATTATTCCCTGAATACCGCAATGATTGGTTTACGTCTAACAAAACATGCGGTACCACAATTTATTTATTCTGTCATTCGTTCAAACTATGTATATATGCTTGCATATGTTATTTTAGTATTGCTTTTAGACTTTATTGGCATTATTCATGTATTTACTTTCCATGGAGTTCTTTTTGATAACTATTCACTAGCTAGCATCCATGCATGAATCCCGAAGTTTATTTTTCAAGCATTGGAAGAGAATTGTTTTGTCATATTTAAAATTCTTGAATGTTCTTCTTGATACTTTAGTAGGAGTGATGAGTATTATTGTTGTGCCGTACTATGTATCACATTGGATTATGCAAGCGAAATTCTGGTATCACTATCTAATTATTATGGTAGTGATTATGGGTCTGATTTTTATCTTCTTATTTACAATGATATTTATTCAGGCACAAGCAATGTGTATCACTCGTGTCTATGATGAATGTACACTTGCGGGTTATCAAGAAGAAAAGTTTACAACTCCAGTTCTTTTTCCAAAAGAGTTTCCGCTTTGTTATATCGATAAGTCTTTTGGCATCACTTTTTATTGGGATATGTTGGTGCAAGAATTTTTGATGACTTGTTCCCAAAAGGAATATGCAACAGAAGTAATTGCACATCATATGCAGCGGAGATTTATCGACAGAAAACACAGTAGAGTCAATTCGTGCGCAATAGAGGCTGGTGCCTCTGCATCCGAAATAGATGTTCAAAGAACTGCAGATGGTCATTATGTTATCTTCCATGATAATACGCTAAAACGCTTATGTAATGATCCGCGTACAATACAGGAGCTCACGCTAGAGGATAAAAAACTCAGATTACAGCTCCCTGATGGACATCAGGTGAGAATCGCAACTCAGAAGAGATACTAAATACTGCAAAAAGATGATTGACTCTACATTGAATTAAAGGAAAGAGTGCAGGTATGCAGATGGCAAATGATGTCTATCAAATGCTTGTAGAAAGAGATATGGTTAATCAAGTACGTATTATCAGTTTGAATGCAAACTTGATTACACAAGTTGAGAGTACCTATCCTGATGTAGAAACAGAGTATCTATGCTTTATTGCCTATGGAGAAATAGAGACGATGGAAGTGGATGCGGTTGGGCTGGAAGAAGAATTAGCAACGTCAAAAAGAATTGATAACCTACATGAAGCAGGAAAGAAAGTGGACGTATGGACTGCAAATTCCTTTGGATCAATCATACGCTTTATGGTGTCAGATGTAGATGGTATTATCACAGATAGTGTTCAACTGGCATTGAACATTAGAGATGGAAAAAGAGTGATTTACCTGACTTTACAAGGTTATTGCGAATTTTTCTTCCCACAATTCTAATATGCATGCATGTATTTTATAGGTGATATATCTAAATAATTTATAATGTATTAATTTTCTTACAATCAACAATGATAGTATAATAAAAACCACTGTAAAGATAAGGTGAATCATTCCTGGCTTTATAGTGGTTTTAATGAAATATAAAAGGGAGATAATATGGAAAAACTTCGTCTAATTTAACAAAAAGAGAAAACTCTGATTAATAAAGTATTCCTTGCATTATTATGCACCAGTTGGCAATCATTATAGCTTCATTCTTTAAGATTGCAGTATTGCAAGCTTTGGGAAACTAAATCTATGCAATAGCTAGTATGGCAACACTATTCTTGATTTCATCAGTCATTGAAAATAGTATTTACACTAAAGAAAAATGAAAAAGTATTCATTACACTTAGAGTTGTTAATCTGTTATGGCTATTTAGTTTAATTGGACATCTCGTAAAAGCAAATTGAGTATTTACAAAAGACAGAAGCTCTTATAGATTTTTGGTACTGGTGTGGTAGAGAATCTTTATTCATGGTTATCATTTGGAATTGTTAATTTCTCAATCCCTAGATCTGGATATTCTTATTTATTAGGCACAGTCAATGTGATTCGCATTCTAGCGGATATTAGCTTAGTGATCTTACTAATATATGTATATTTAAGATTTTTCAAAAGGATGAATTTGATACGACACCATGTTTTGAAGGTAGCTTAATTGCAAAGTTACAGGCTGCTGACAGATAAAGGTTGTAACAGGAGCGAGTATTGCATTAATTATTTCACCATTCTTGAGATTTATGAGTAATGGTCGTGTTGAAAGTACCTGCGATTCGGTACAAGACCATTCGTTGCATCAGCGATCATAGCTCTTGGTGTGTTGTGATTCGTGGTGTACTTGTAAAAGATGAACAGAAATTAGAGAAATCTATCCTTATAGCACTAATTTCATTTATCATTTGGAATCCAATCTTTGCGTTTCGTCAGGGTGTTGGTATAGGATATCTATTATATTTAGTTGCGATTATTACACTTGGTGTTGTCTATATTAAACGCCGTGACGCAAAGAAAGTAGTAGAACCACAGCCTATAAAGCAAGAAGAAACTACAAAATCTGAAGAGTCTATAAAGGAAGCAGAAACTGTTACAGAGGAAGAGCAGTCTGTTAAAGACTGAGCACTCAGTTGATAAAGAAGAATTACAGCCTGAAGTAACTCATCAGGAAGAGAAAACTGTAGTAGAAGACAGCCTGCTAAGGATGAGGGTGTTGTAAATGAAGAAACTTCTAAATCAGAAGAAGAGGATCCTGAGAAGAAGTAAAGTGGTATTGGACATCAATATAAAGCGATGTTATAATACTGTGGCAAGCGAAAGGGCTTTTTAGATGCTGCAACGCTATATTAATGGTTGTATCGGCTTTGCTGATTATTTTATCACTATTACAGGGTGAAAATCTGCGGTATTTCTAGTGCATTCACTGAAATGGCGGTTTAAATCTATTTGCAACACAAAGGAAAGAGGATCTGAGAAGGTCATTTCTAATCTAACGTTGGTACTTGGAATTGCATTTTTGCTTTAGTTATCGCGATAAGAGTGATTAAGTAACCGGTGAAAGCCGGTTTTTCTTACGAAGAGACATTGGTTGTTATCAGATATTGCTTATTTACAGAAGATTAAGAATAGATACAGCTTCAATAAGCTGTAACAGAAAGAAGAATTACGGAAAATTAAAGAGAAGCTATTAGAATATATTGAAATCATCCAAAGAAGAATCGTAGAGTGGACGATATTTTTAAGTGCGCTTGGAATGACTCTTTCATCAGATTTCGTAAAGTAAGCTCAAGCATTATCTGAATTAGAACGTGAATTACTATTATTTAGAGCAGATGATAACCAATATTTAACACAAAAGCAGGCGGGTGTATTGACTGGTAGAATTTCTATCAACCGTTCAGGACTAGGTTTTGTAGACTGTGAGGATAGGGAATCAATTAAGATTGATCCTACAGATCAAAAATACTGCACTAGATGGTGATACAGTTCTTGTCCGCTGCAAGCCTTTGGGAAACGTATGGCGAAGTACTAAGAGTTATTTCACGTCAAAAGGATTTTTATGATTGGTACCTTCTTGCCACGTGGAAAGAGATTAAAGTTTATTCCTGATGATGAAAAGTTACAGGATAAATTAATTACAGTAAAATATGATCAAGATTTTCTTCCTCTCGAAGGAATGAAGGTTCTTTGTCGTATACAGAAGTATGGTACTGCCATTGTTGTATACGTTGAACGTGTTATTGGATATAAGGATGATCCAGGAGTAGATATTCTGCGATTCTTTTTAGATGATGATATTGATCCACATTCCCTGAGCTGTTATGGAAGAAGTAAAACAATTCCCCCAGGAAATTCAGGAAAGTGATAAGAAAAGACCGCGTTGATTTAACAAATGAAACAATCGTTACAATTGATGGTGATGATTCGAAAGACTTTGACGATGCTGTGGGTGTAACTCCTGTTGAAAACGGTTGGGTATTAAAGGTATCTATTGCGGATGTATCACATTATGTAACGAGAGAATAGTGCTTTAGACAAAGAAGCTCTTGCGCGTGGCTGTTCAACATACGTAACTGATAGAGTTGTGCCAATGTTGCCACATGAATTAAGTAATGGTATCTGTCTTTAAATCCATATGTAGAAAGATTGACAATCACATGCCAAATGAATGTTGATTTTTAATGGTAAGATTTCTGAATACTCTATCTATCCAAGTGTTATCCGTTCTACAGAGCGTATGACATATGCAAATGTAAATAAGATTCTTAATGGTGATGAAAAACTGCAGGAAAAGAATACAAACATTTAGGAAATCTATTCTTCGATTTAAGAGATTGTGCTGACGCAATTCGTGCGAATCGTACAGCGAAGGGTGCTATTGACTTTGATGGCACAGAGACAGTTGTGGAAGTTGATGAGAGTGGTCATCCAATTGATGTACATGCACGCATGAGTGGTCATGCGGAAAGAATCATTGAAGACTGTATGATTGCGGCTAATGTGTCCGTGGCGAACTATATGAAGTGGTTAGATGTCCCATCTATCTATCGTATACATGAGCCCCCAACTGCAAAAAGAAGATGAAAGAATTTGTTCGTATCTCTCGAAGGTATGGGACATAAACTAGTATTAGGTAAAAACAGCAATTTATCCAAATGAATTACAGAGATATCTTTAGCATCAGTACATGATCTCCCAGAATATCCTGTACTAAGTACGATGTTACTAAGATGTATGCAGAAGGCAAGATATGACGCTTCTGTATTGGACATTTTGGTCTAGCAGAAGATGAGTATCTACACTTTACATCTCCAATTCGTCGTTATCCAGACTTGATTGTGCATCGTATGTTACGTAGTATTGTTTCCAAGCAAATGACAACTTAGAGCAGACGTGCAATTGATTTAGAAAAATGCAAAGAACAAGCTGAACATGCAAGCATTCGTGAAAAAGAAACAGTCAGGATGCAGAGTATGCATGTGAAGATATGAAGATTGCCGAATACATGCATGAAAGAATTGGCAAGACATACCCTGGTATTATTTCAAGTATTACAAGTTTTGGAATGTATGTAAAAACTAGAGAATACTGTGGAAGGCATGATTCGTGTTGCAGACTTGGATGATGACTATTATGAGTTTAATAAAGATCGCTTTGAACTTGTGGGTCAAAGACGTGAAGACATATCGTATTGGTATGCCCTATAAAGGTAACAGTTGTTGATGCGAATAAAGATGAGGTACTCGTTGATTTTTGCAATTGCAAAAATCCTTCTAAATTTACTGACGTAATCGTTTTTCAAACGAACATCGTTCAACATCATCACGTAAGCCAAGAGATGATAGAAGTTCGGTGATAAGAAATTTAGTAACAAGAAATTTGGGGATAAAAATTTGGAGATAAGAAGGATAACAAATCATTCTCATCTTCCAAACGTGGTAAACTTGATGGCTCAAAACCAGGGCATGCAAAACAAGGTGATAAGAAACCTTTCTTGAAAGGAAATCAGCCGGAAGGAAGATGACGCATGGCAGAAAAGACGCATGAAAAACAGTAGCCCTGAAATCAGACGTGCCTCACACGACTACTTCCTTGAGGAGAAGTTCGAGTGTGGTATTGTGTTGACAGGTATAGAAATAAAATCAGTTAGACAGGGAAAGATTCAATTCCAAGATTCCTATATCTCAATTTATCGTGGTGAAGCTTGGATTAAGGAATGCATATCTCCTTACAAGTATGGAAATATCTTTAACGTTGATGAAACACGTGATCGAAAGCTACTATTACATAAGTTAGAGATCTTCCGTTTACATCAAAAAGTAAAGTTAAAAGGTTATACGCTAATTCCTGTACGCATGTACTTGAAGGATGGAAGAGCTAAACTCGAAATTGCATTATCAAAGGGTAAAGATCTGTATGACAAACGTGAAACAGAGAAATTACGTGATGCAAAACGTGCAATGGAGAAAGCGCTAAAGTACATTAATTAAAAACAAAATCCCTATGTTGGGATTTTGTTTTTAAACCTATAGTTTCATTTTTAGCAAAGGTACTGCAATGAATCTTGTAGCGTGATATATTCCAATTGCGTTACAAATAACGAATGGGGCTGTCATGGTTTTCGACAGGTTTATGTTTGATTTGTGCGGCAGTGGAGTGGTGACCTAATCACTAAATAAATTTAAACGCAAATAGAACAAATAGTTTTCGCTTTTTTGTCGCCTAAGAACGCTTGATGCGTTATGAAAGAACCCAATCATACTTTTAGCCATTCTGTATTGATTGCGTAAATAAATGGATACAGTGAACCCAATGCCTGTAGGGGGAACCCGACAATTACAGGTAAATTCAATAACTTGTTCGCTCACTGTCGTGGTTATTGTCTTACTTTACAGTGAGATAAACTGTAGATGCGCAAATGTGGAACTATTCTTGGACAGGAGTTCGACTCTCCTCAGCTCCACTAAAGATAAAAACGACCTTAGAGTCGTTTTTTATTATGACAATGTGGGAAAAATTTGAATATTGTAAATCACATTGTTAGTTATAGATGAACTGTGCTAATCTAAAACTGAAGTTAGATTAAATTTTTTGAACTAATAATGAAGTTGTTACGTGATTATGACTATAAGTATGATTGAAAGGGATAGTGATACGAATGCTAAGTCAGAAAGAAAAGACAACAATTACAAGAAAGTATCAAAAGCGAATGAAATCTGCATGTCAAAATTTTCTTGCTAAACGGTATGGGTTAGATCAGGTTGATTCTTATTGGCAAAAGATAGAAGAACGATATAATCAAATCTTAGATGAAGCACCAGATATTGGTGGTGTAGCAAATTCAATGAGTCACAATCTCTATGAAGTAGCGTGGATAATTGCTCTATATGATGTGGTAGGAAGAAACCTAACAAAGGAAGAGATTGATACTGTGATTCATGATGTTATGGAAGATGGTTTGAATACACTGAAAATTCCAGGTAAGTTTTTGATAGAAAGAAAATTTAGAGAAATCTTATCATTAAATCGTTAGATAAATATCAGAAAAACTAGAACCACATCTTCACAATGATTGGCACAATACTTGGGGAATGGAAGTACAACATGATATCGATGGATGGTATTCACTGTACTAAGAGGATGTCCGATTAAAGACTCATTGTGAGGAACATGAAATGATGGAGATCTTGCCACATTTTTGTAATATGGATCATCAGATGATACAGGCATTATAACTATATCTAATACGATCAAAAACATGTTCAAACGGTGATGATATTTGTGAGTATACAATCGTAACAAATGAAAATCCTTTGGTAGAAAAATAATCCTATTTTTGTTAAGGACGATGGATTGATTCTGACAAAGAAAAATATAGTTCAAATACTGGAAAAATATAAAGATTTTTAGTAAGATGTGTTTCCTATTATTTCTTTTTGTGATTTTGGTGATACTATAGTTCTATGGAAAAGGGGTTACTATGTGAAACAAATTAAATGGAGATCTATATTAGTTGGAATTGGATATATTCTTGCAGGTTTATTACTAATCGTTTATCCAGAAAGTAGTAGAGATCTGATTGCTTATGTATTAGGTATTGCATTAGTTGTATATGGTATTGTTTCTCTTACAACATACTTTGTTATCAATGTAAAAGAGAGTTTGCGTCGTAATGAATTCTCAATCGGAATCATGGCAATATTTGCTGGTCTTATTATTATCTTTAAACAACAAATCTTGCTAGAATATCATTCAATCCTACTTGGACTTGTTATCGTTGCGGATGGTTTTGATAAGTTACAGAATGCAGTCGTTGCGAGAAACGAATAGGTTCATCCAATACGCAACGTACATTGTATTATGACTGTTTCTATCGTCACTTGGTTTTGTTGTTATGTTTGTTTTGACTGGAGCAGAACTACAAAAATCTTGTTTGTTGTAATTGGAGTAAGTTTAGTTTACTGTGGAGTTTCTTGATATCTTCGTGGTCTTATTTATCGCAGATAAATTCATAAGTCTCAAAGAGCTTTGAAGTAAATGGAAAGATTATTGATGCAGAAGTTGAAGAAGAAAGAATAGTGAAACTGAAAAAGAAAAATAGTGAAGAAGAGAAGTCGGAATAGCCTGACTTCTCATTTTCGATACAATCACTTAAAAATAGATACGATGGAGGAAGTTTTTAATGTTTAATGATTGGTTTAAAATTTGATCCTGTAACTGTACATGGATATGGATTCATGATTGCAGTTGGCATTTTGTTTGCGTTCTGGTTATCAGAACGTCTAGCACAGGACTAGAATAGAAAGATTGATGGAATGATTTTCTTTATCATCATCTTGGATTTATTGGAGCGAAGTTACTCTATATTGCGACGGTGTGGGATACATTCTTGAAAAATCCTGTTGTAATTTTGAGTAATGAAGGATTTGTAGTTTATGGTGGTATCATCGCTGGTATTATAGCGTGGATCTACTGTGAGTGGAAGAAGTGGGACTTCATGAAGTATGCAAATGTATTAATGCCTGCAGTTTCACTTGGACAAGGCTTTGGACGTATCAGTTTGTTTCTTTGCAGGATGCTGTTATGGTATTCAAACAACAGCTTGGTATGGTGTTGAGTTCCCAGCAGAGTCTCTTAGACCTGGTGCTGGTATCAAGGTTGTTCCTACTGAGTTAATTTCTTCTGCTGGTAACTTCAATCTTCGCATTCTTATTGAGAAACTTATTGAAAGGGCAAGCTATCCTGAAGATACAGCGAGCATGGTATTTAGTTCTTTATGGATTAGGTAGATTCTTAGTAGAGTTCTTACGTGGTGATTTAATCCGTGGACAGATTTGGATCTTCTCCACATCGCAGTTTATTTCTATCTTTGTATTCTTAGCAGGAGACATTCTTGTTATGGCATAGACAGAATCATTCAGATTTGAAAAAGAGGTAGCTGCATGAGAATCGGTATTGCAAATGATCACGCATCCGTAGAGATGAAGAAGGAACTTGTTGCATATCTTGAATCACAAGGTCATGAGGTTGTTAACTATGGTACAGATTTATCTGAAAGCACAGATTATCCTATCTGGGGTGAAAAAGGTATCAATGGCTGTTGTAAATGGTGAAGTAGAACGTGGTATCGCATAATCTGTGGAACTGGTGTTGGAATCGGTATTGCATGTAATAAAAGTTAAAAAGGTATTCGTGCATGTATCTGCTCTGAACCATATAGTGCTAGATATTCAAGACTACATAATAACGCAAATATCATTGCGTTTGGTTCAAGAGTCATTGGAATCGAAACAGCGAAGATGCTTGTAGATGAATTCATGAATACTGAATTTGAAGGTGGTAGACATGAACGTAGAGTTATATGGTGATGGACATTGAAGCGAGAAACTTTTTAACCGGTGAATGCCGGTTTTTCTTTTGGCAAAGAAAAACCTTCACGAATGTGAAGGCTATTGTACTACTGGTAATTCAAAGTCTTCTTTCTTTTCAAGAATCGCCATGAATTCTTCGCCAGTAATTGTTTCTTTTTGATATAAGAACTGTGCAATTCGATCAAGATCTGCTTTGTGTTCCGTTAATAGTTGTTTTGCTTTTTCGTGTTGTTGTTTCACGAGTGCTACAACCTTTTGATCAATTGTTGAAGCTGTACCATCTGAACATGCTAGTGAAGCATCGCCACCAAGGTATTTTGTTATTTACAGTTTCCATTGCGACCATATCGAATTCATCACTCATACCATAACGTGTAATCATAGCACGAGCAATCTTTGTTGCTTGTTCGATATCGTTGGAAGCACCTGTAGTAACTTGTCCAAATTCAACTTCTTCTCTCTGCTGCGACCACCTGTAAGTGTCGCAATACGGTTTTTTCTAATTCAGACTTTGTGTAAAGAGGATGATTACCTTCTTCTACTTGCATTGTATAACCCAGAGCACCACTTGTACGTGGGATGATTGTAATCTTCTGTACAGGTGCACTATGTGTCTGTAGTGCTGCAACTAATGCATGTCCTACTTCGTGATATGCAACAACTAGTTTTTCTTTATCCGTTAGAATTGCATTCTTCTTTTGATATCCTGCAATAACAACTTCAATACTTTCTTCTAAGTCTTTCTGACTCACTGCATTTCTCTTTTCGCGTACAGCGCGTAGAGCTGCCTCATTGATAATATTCGCAAGTTCTGCACCCAGAAGCACCAGAAGCCATTACGTGCAACTACGTTATAATCAATACCTGGCTCGGTCTTAACTTTCTTTGCGTGTACTTTTAAGATATCTTCACGACCTTGAAGGTCAGGTAACTCAACTGGTACACGACGGTCAAATCTACCTGGACGTAGTAAAGCTGGGTCTAGATTTTCAGGACGGTTTGTAGCTGCGAGTACGACAATACCATTATTGCCTTCAAATCCATCCATTTCTGTAAGTAATTGGTTTAATGTTTGTTCGCGCTCATCATTACCGCCAAAGTTACCTGCATTACGTTTGCTACCAATCGCATCGATTTCATCGATGAATACAATACATGGTGCTTTTTCTTTTGCATCTTTGAATAAGCTACGAACTTTAGAAGCACCCATACCTACGAACATCTCTACAAACTCTGAACCCGAGATAGAGAAGAATGGTACGTTTGATTCACCAGCAACTGCCTTTGCAAGCATGGTCTTACCTGTTCCTGGAGGACCTACTAAGAGAATACCCTTTGGCATAGTTGCACCAATGGATTTAAACTGATTTGGATCATGTAAGTAGTTTACAATTTCCTGAAGATTTTCTTTTGCTTCATCTTCGCCAGCAAACATCATGGAAACGAATCGTTGTTTTATCTTTATCGTATACACGAGCATTTGACTTACCTAGGGTTAAACATGCCACCTAGACCGCCACCTCCAAGTGGAGAATCCTTTTCCGCCTTGCATTGTGCGGTTAACATAGCGCATTAACATTACCGCAATGATGATTGGAAGAATCCAACCAAAGAAGATGTTCATAAATAGTGAACCCTGTTGGACACGTGTACCAGAGAACTTAATATCATGACTTTCGAGACGATCAACTAAATCAGGGTCATTTACTTTTTACAGTAGAGTATACTGTATCACCATCTTTGAGCTTATATGTAATCTGAGAAGACTCAATAGTCACCTCATCAATTTTTGTCATCGGTGGTTTTGTTGAATAAATGTACTATAAGGAACTTCTTCAATTTGTGCCTGCTGAAGAACAGGTCGTAAAAACCAAGTTGAGTAATACTAATACAATTGCGACAAATGCATAGTAGTACACAAAGAGGTTTTTCTTCTTATTATCATTCATATTTATAAAACTCTTTCGGATAAAAAGATTTTAGCACATTCACATATTGAGTGCTAATAAAATACTATGTGATTTGATGTGAAATGAATTTATTATTGGTTTTAAAGACAGAATCAAAAATAATAAGTGTAGTATCAGTGCATATCATTATGATGATTTTATAATCGTGCATTGAAAAATGGGGTATTTTTAATAAGATTTAGAATATACATAGTTAGTTAAAGGGGACATTATGGGGATAATTAAAGATGCTTTTTAAGGGTGCTATGAAAGAAGTGATTGTAGGGACAACTGTTAGTACGGGACTAACTCGTTCTTGGAGGTGCTTTAGCATAATTGAAAAAATACTACTAAATCAGAACTGGGTAAGATTGCAAAGAGAAAATAAATATTGTTTATTTGTCGATTGTGATAAAGAAATAGGTGATGGTGTATATAGAGTTTTATACGAAAAACGAAGAGTTGTATAGTACTTTATTAACTACAAATAAAGATGGGTATACTTTGGCTTTTTACGAAGTATCAAAGGGAAAGATTGGTGAGTATTCAGAAAAAAAGGTAATTGAAGATAAAACACTCTTCAGTAAGAAAGAATATGTAAAATATTCATTTAATCTAGGTCATTCTTTTGGGGATATCATCATTGCAACAGAAGGAATAGAAAGGGTTTATTAGACAAATTTTTAATTCTTGGGTAGCAATGGGCGATTTCAATTTGGGGAAATATAGGGTGATCGATACAGCCTCCGGGAAAACGATTGGTTCTATAACAAATACTACATATAAAAACAAGAGATATGGTGTGGTTTTGTGAAGATGATGATAACAAATCAGTGCTTGTATTCTAACTATTTTTTTATTGATTATTTAAACAAGTATCATTAACAATCTGAATCTCGAGCAAATGATGTATGTGAGATGCTTCTGAAGTATTAGTAAGCTACTACAGACAAACTCATGATTATTAAAAATAAAAAGTGTAGGATAAAAATGAAAACAATATATTTAATGAGACACTCAATTCCTGAAAAGATTAATCTAGAAACATCATTAATTCCTCTTTCGACTGAAGGTTTGAAACTTGCAGAATCTAAGCGTGCATTGTTTTTAAATATAGATTATTGCTATACATCTCCATATACTAGAGCAGTAGAAACTGCAAAGCAAATAAGTAATAAAATTGAGATTTTATATGATTTTGCATGAGCAATTATTGGGAAGCTTATGAGGATTTTTGGCTAAAAACAATATTTAGATTATGATTATGCTAATAAGAATGGAGAATCTTTAAACCAAGCAAAAGAACGGATGAAAATTGTTATTAATAAAATTTTGAAAAGCATAAATGAAGGTGAGCAGGTATTGGTTGTTTCTCATGCTACGGCTATCTGTGCATATTTATTGAATTGCTGTCAAATTATAATAACCAATGCTTTGGAGAAAAAGTAGAAGAATCACCTTTAATAATGATATTATTTTGAATGGAAAAATTGAACCGACCAGTTTTTGAAATTAAATATCATGAAAACAATATTTATTCTATTATTTTTCACAAATAGATGTTTTGAACTTAAAAAGGTTGTAATAAAAATAGAAATAGTATTGTTGACTATTTAATATTGGTTACTGTTTTCTCTTTAGAGCATATTTTGCAATGTATAATATTTTATAAAAAGATATATTAGATAGTTATTTTTAAAAACTCATATTAATAGATAGGGATTATATGAAAATAGATAGTTAGAGAAATTAAAAATAACATATGATTATTATTCTTACTTTTGTGGAGTAGATATAAGTAATTTTTGAACATGGTATACAGTTTGTTTGTGCCGATGAAAAGAAGTCTTATATTAAAAGGATTTGGATGTAAATACTCGATATATATCTTGTGTAAAGGAGATGCTTGTATCATAGCTTATTCACCTAAATACCAGTCTTATTTTGATGAACTTACGAAACTAACAGATGCTAAGGAATTGATTACTACAATCAACCAGACTTATCCTTTAAAAGCATACCAATTAATGGAGTTTGTAAAAAGAACGTGTTTTTGATTATAAAGATGCAAAGAATACTAAAAGAGATGATTATCCACTGTTTGAGACTTTTTCAAAAAGCATATCCATCAGTTACTGAAATAGGTTGGCTGAAGCCTATTTTTGAAGGAAAAGTTGATAAAGGCTTTTTCTTTGGATATATCATTGATGATGAACTTGTAGCGTTATGTGATGCACCAGATATGCCATATATGGAGGATATATTCAACATACAGGAATAGTAACTTTACCAGAGTATAGAAGAAAAGGCTATGCAAAAATTATAGTGCAGATTAGCAACACATCACCATATTCAATCAGGTATTGTTCCTCAATGGGAATGTGCTTTAGATAACATTGCATCGATTCAAGTAGCAAAATCAATCGGTTATAAAGAGTTTGCTCAAGCATTTATCTTTGAGGAATCGTAAATCGAAAAAAATATAAATGAAGGAGAAGGGAAACGAAGGTTATCAAACTAGTATACTCGCTTAAACATGCAAGAATGGTGATATTACGTATATGTGGTTAAATATTTAAAAATTATGGTTATTAAGTTCAGAAAGTAGGATAAAAATTTAATATACAAATTAATTTATTGATTTTTAGGTAATATAGGAAAGTTAGTGGGTTAATTCCAAGGGGTGATACCATGAAAAATAACATATCTAGTTCATAGTGGTATATTGGTTGAACTCAAAAGATTACTATTGTATCTTTGATTATTACAAGGGAGAGCTACCACCTCTCGATAAGGAGAAGGACGTAATGGTCTTTTGTAGTCACTCTCACAATGATCACTATAATCCGTTGATATTTGACCTTCTCAATCAGAGGGAGATGCGTTATCAAGCTCATATTAGCAAACGACATCAGTGATGAAAATAGATTATCGAAGATTAAGCTATCGACTTTGTTAAAACCTGATGAATGCTATCAGTTTGATGGTGGAATTCAAGTTGAGACTCTATTTTCAAACGATAGTGGTGTCGCTTTCATTGTTATTACTGATGAAGGAATGATTTACCATGGTGGCGATTTAAACGATTGGTATTGGGAAGGTGAACCGGAAGAGGAAAACCTAGAACTTCGCACTATATATATCACGGAGATTGGAAAAATTAAGGGTAGACATTTTTGATGTTGCTTTTGTTCCACTTGACCCAAGACTGGAAATGCACTACGCTGACGGGTTATTATATTTTTTAGAAAATGTGGACTGTGATGCCATCTATCCAATTCACTACTGGGGAGATCCTAGCGTGATTCAACGTTTTATCATGGAATACCCAGAGTATCAGTCACGCATTAGAAACACAGAGGTAGCGAGAGGAGAAGAGATATGAAGTTTAAAATGATTCATGAGAATTTAAATGTTTCAGATTTAGAAAGATCCATTCGTTTCTACAATGAAGTCCTCGACTTACACGAGGTGAGAAGAAAGACAAGTGATGATTTTATTATTGTTTACTTGAAGAGTGAGGTTGGTGAGTTTGAATTGGAACTCACTTGGCTCAAGGATCATCCACAGCCATATGATTTGGGTGAGTGTGAATTTCACCTGCATTTAGGGTAGATGATTTTGATGCGACTCATAAGAAGCATGAGGAAATGGGTTGTATTTGTTTTGAAAATGAGGAAATGGGTATTTACTTTATCGAAGACCCAGATGGATATTGGTTAGAAATCTTGCCATAAAGTAAAAGGACAGAAAAGCTTATAAGGCTTTTAATACGGATTACCATTCCTCTAAACAACTTCTATATAAATATTTGTGTGATTTATCAGAACAATCGAAGCAGACATATTTTTAATAGCAATGGCGGCAGGGAAAATCCTTGCTCATTGATTTGTAATTGTTAATTAGTTGAGGATACTTTTTAATCCTTCTTCAAAAAGAAGTTTTGAATTTTGTAGGCTCTTTTCGTGCGATTTTCATAGCTTCGACAGACTCTTCTGTCTTTTTGATTTTGATCCTTTAATTCTTTTTCTCTCTTCCGCTTGCTACATCTGCCTTTAGTCTTAACTCAGCAAACCTTTTTCAATATCTGTGATATTCTGAACATACTTTTCGTAAATGCTGTTTGAGTATTCAACATCGTGTTCATCATTAAGGAATATTTCCCTAATTGATACGAGTAACTTTGCGGACTGCATAATGGTGTTTTTCTTACCCATCAAACCCTGCTTTGCCAACAGCACCACCTACACCTGCACCGACGCTAGGTCAAGAATAGCACCATCGCCAACAATAGTCGCTGTACCTCCTACCATTCCTAATCCACCTATCGCAATCGCTCCATGCTAAGATAAGCCAAACAAGCGCTGGTTAGAGGTCTGCACCGCTGAGTCCTGCAAAAATTTGATCCGACCAAAGCGACGGCGATTGCAGGTGCAAATACTCCCTGCTGTTGCAGTAGCAACAATCACAATGCCTGCAGTAACGGTTATCGATGTTAAGACGGTTTTTAGAACTTCATTTAACTCACGCAGTACTTTATCATAACATTTTCTAAGTCTGTTTATATAGCCTTTGTATAATAATCACCGCTGAAAATCAAATCAAGATAGCTATCGCCAACACCTTTTTATAACCACTAACGATATTTTTGAAGTTCCTATATTTTTCGACTCGGTATATCATTACCTTTTTATCTTTTTCAAGACTTAACGGATAGTATGGCTCAGCATAGCCTCAAGTAGCACTAAACGAAACCAAGTATTATTCGGCTCGTTTCTTCCACTTTTTGTATTAGTTCTTTTTCATCGCTATACCAATGGAGTTCCACACCTCAATTTGCAAAAAGCTCGCAAAACCTCTTGCTATATACTTTTTCCACTCATCAAGCCATTCCTGCTTTAATTGTTTTACACCGTCGTTGTTAATTGGTAGCTTAGTGTTTTTATATCGTTCAGTGTTTTATAGTATTCAAGATTATATAAAATCTCTGTTTGCTCAACTGTTAAGCCAAGTTTATCTATATCCATATCATTACCTATTCTTTCATAAATTTTTCATCTGATTGTGAAAATGAAAACCGTTTTATATCCTCATACATTTGCTTTACTTTTTGACTTTTCTTGCTTTAAGCACCAATTAACATCTTCGCCCATGGCAATAGCAAACCGTCAACACCTATACTAGTTAACAGAAACCCAATATTTTTGAGAAATTACAGCTTCACCTATATCGAGTGGTAAAAACTCCAGTTGAAATTGTAAAGCATTCTCGCAATCGTCGGATTGTTCGATGGCTTTTACTTTTTGCCCAGTCAATATTCTTCATATCAGAGATTGAATGAACATTATTTGCATGCATTTCCATTGCAAGACGGCGAAGAAAATAAAAAGTCCTTACGATACATTCATTTGCACAACAGGAATAGCTTGTCGTCCAAGTTCAATTCCAACACCAAGTTCTCCACGCAAATCGAACTTTAATACAGTGTCTTTGATAATTTCCCAGATTTATCGTGCTTTGCAAGTAAAGTTCCGTTGAAGAGTTTTGATAAAAACATAGATAGAGAATTATCATCAACCTTTAGATTTTTAAAGACTGGAAGTACGATAATTCTTTTGCTAAAGCCAGTATCAGATGGGTATTCCTGTGCCTCGCTTTTTCCAAACAGAACTGCTTGATCCAGCCATATCACTAACAAGATGGAAAAACCAAACCAAAGTGCCGAATAATATTTTTGTAGGAACATCTTTACCGATAAAAAAGCCTTGCTCTTTTCAGGAACATTCACAACCATAAAAACAACCGTTTACATCTGTGCCTATGATTTTGAAAGTAAATTGGTGAGTAGCGAAAACTATCAATCCCACTATTGTTGGATGATGAGGCAAAAATCACGCAGATGATGTTGCAATCCGCCACCAAAATCAGGTGTATTGCCGTCACTCGGTATAGGAAACTTTTTCAAGGAATTTAACTGAAGACTGCAAATCATTATCTTTTACAACCAAAACATCTTGGCGGTCTCTTTAACGAATTCGTCAACTTTATCGTTCGCTATAGTTCGTCCTCGCTCTAAATTGAACTCTCCAACCCAAAGAATATCAAAGCAATGTAAAGTATTCCGCTACCAACAGATACTAAATAATCATATTTATCCCGCTTGGCTGGATAACAATCAACTGACTATCTAAGTCGAAAATGATTTTATCAAAGTCATATTCATTCGCAATAGCCATTTCATTATTTGGCTTTACAGTTTAACTTGAAGTTCTTTTTATCGTCCATAGCAATTATTTCCTCGTGAATTTCAATATCTATTGGTATCTACATAAAATTATACCATAGCTATTTGAACAAATGAGAGTGACAACTGAATACGAATGAAACTCGGATTTTAGGAAGTGCCTGCGGTAACTGATAATTGCCGTACGCAACCGTTACCGCATTGCCTGCTTGCGTGGTTAGTTAAGGGCAGAACGACACGGATTTGAATTTGAAAGCCGATATATAGTTTCATCAGAATGAGCGAGAGAAAACCTCCGTTGTTTTTGGTGTGTGCTTTCTGTCATTTTGCATGACATTATCTAATAAATCATGTTTGGAAACTTGAGAAAGAATAAACTCTAAGCCTGATGAATAAAGGCTTAGAGTTCCTATCTATGGCGTCCTCGATCGGATTTGAACGCACGACCTACTGCTTAGGAGGCAGTCGCTCTATCCAACTGAGCTACGAGGACATAGGGAATCATAGATGATACATTTTGGAATGCATTAAGACCACCATATTTAATATTACTTTCTTTTTGCATTGTTTGTTATATTTAACTCTTTTCTAGGATTTAAAAATACTTAAGCTAACTATGTTTTTGAATAATTATTCTATTTTCTGAAAAATTTATTACAAAGATAATGAAACTAAAAATATTGATAAAAACAATATTATTATTCAAAATGTACTATAAAATAAAGCATTTCTGATAAAAATATAGAAAAATGATATGAAAATACACTTTCACAATACTTTCACTATTTCACCATATATCTCACACATGGTTTAGGTATATTATAAATGTCTTAAATGACAGAGAAATTATAAATTTCTTTCCCTCCCAAAAATAAAAGAAATCGAGATCTGTGCCAGCGGATCTCTTTTTCATCATATTCTTCATTAGTTTGAAAATTAGAAATGATATAATGTTGAAAAATACGATTAGAATTTGAACTGGAGGTTTTATGAAGACAGTTGAAATAAAAAGTGGAACAGGGTATATTGCGTGGGGAAGTCACAGAATCTAAATTAATATTTAAAGGTGTACCGTATGCGAAACCTCAATTGGGAATTTACGTTTTAGTTCACCGCAAGCACCTGATCGTTGGTTAGGTGTTAGAGATGCTTTTGGAATATAGTAGATTTGCCCACAACCTAAAGGCGGCGAATCCGTTTTATCATAAAGAATTTTTATAACTATGAGCAGTATCCTTATCCAGAAATGAGCGAGGATTGTTTGTATTTAAATATCTGGGCACCAAACCGTAAATCAGAACATGGATATCCAGTCGCAATCTGGCTCCATGGTGGTGCCTTTTGACCATGGATATGGAAATGAAATTCCGTTTTGATGGAGAAGCATTTGTACAAAAATGATGTTATTCTTGTGACAATCAATTATCGTGTTGGTGTATTTGGTTTTTGCTATCCGCAACTAAAAGAGGAAGATCCTGCGCATTGTGTATCTAACTATGGAATTTTTAGATCAAGTATTTGCGATTCGCTGGATTCGTAAGAATATTGAGGCCTTCGGAGGAGATCCTGATAACATTACGCTATTTGGACAAAGTGCAGGTGCGATTAGTGTTCAGACATTGATTTCTAGTCCTACAACAAGGGGTATGATTGCCAAGGCAATTATTCAAAGTGGTGCTGGGGTAGATAATCCTATCTTTAAACATAAGACTGTTGAAGAAGCGTATGAAACTGGTGAAGAAATTATGAAGCTTGTGGGTGCGAAGAATATTCAAGCATTACGTCAAATTCCTGCTCAGAAGTTAGTGGATATCATACCAAAGCTTTCCAAGCATGATAATCGCTTGTTGTTTGAATCAGTGGTTGATGGCTTTGTGCTCGAAGATACTTTGGATGAACTAGCAAAACGTGGTGATGTACAGAATATCCCATATATTATAGGTGCTAATGGCAATGACTTTGGTTTAGGTGTAGATGAGCCGATGCGTAAGTCTAAGTACTATCAGAGTATGATTGATTTTGCGAATTTAAGAAATGAATATCACGGTAAACCGACATACTTATATTTATTCAATCGTAAATTACCATCAGATGGAAGCAGTGCGTTCCACTCTGCTGAATTATGGTATATGTTTGGAACGTTGAGTCAGCTGCTGGAGAGAGATGGAAGTGCGAGATTATAAAATCAGTGATGAAATGGTTTCCGCTTGGACGAATTTTATGAAGAGTGCTGAACCGGGTAAAGGTTGGAAACCGTATACAGAAGAAAATAGTTTTATTGTATGTTTCTATAAGGAAAAAAACACACCTCACAAAATGTGTTCTTTTTAGTTTAGTTACTCTCTTTTCCTTCTGGATAGAATAGGGATGGAATACGGTCAGAATCAAATACGTTATTGTATTGTAAACAACGGTATGTATTGATATCCACATCATCAATATCATTTACAGATTGGTAGTATTTACCAGCTGCGTCATAACAACCATATAGACCAATTACAGGATACTTATCTTTTAGTTCGTATAAGAATTCCTGGTATGGAGTCATTTGGTAGTTTGCAGTCTTCATAATGAGTGAAGATAGGTAGTTAATACTTAACTTATCAATTGTCTCATCTGGAATATCATAGTTTGCCCAAATGGAGAATGGGGTAATATATTGTGTCATGTCGTTTTCAGGCGTACCTGCTTGTGGGAATAGAAGGTTATCACAATCTGCACCTAAGGATGGTTGGTGGTCACCAAACATCACAATCATTGTAGGTTCTTTTTACTTTTTGAGAAGTATTCAATCAAGTTCTTGTAATCTTGATCAGAAATCTTCATTAATGAGAAGTAGTTTTCCGCATGACCATAACCACCACCAATAGAACTGAAATTGACGGTCTTCTTTAAGTCATCCTTATCATCATAACCACCATGGTTTTGGTAGGTGATATTGAAGATAAAGTTTTTCTTGTCCTTTTCCTTTTCATAAGTTTCTTCTAGGACTTTGAAATTCTGTGCATCACTTGGATATCCATGAATTGTTTCCAGACCATCAAAGGTTTCTGCAAATACTTTATCTTGGTACTGCAGTTTTTCCATGCAGAAGCACGGTTCCAGTTTGTGGATTTTCCAAGGTGAATACCTGTTGTAGTAAAACCGCTTTGGTTAAAGTAGGAAATCATAGAAGGTACGTTTCTATGCATATACATGTTGAATGGATATACACCACCCGCAAAGAAAGCGGTTGTATTACCTGTTAAGGATTCATATTCACTATTACATGTACCACCACCACGTACATCGACGTAGAGGTTTCCACGAATCGTATTTTCTAGAGACAGGTAGTAAGGGATGATGTTATCAGCATAGTTTGTACCACCAATATTCATATCCGCAAAGGATTCGTTCATTACCATGATGATATTCGTTGGTTTAGTACCATTAGGATCAACGTTGGCTGCAGCTCTTTCAGCAAGTTGTTTACCCAGTTCTTTGAGTTCCTCTACAGAATATCCTTCAGGTTTCTTTGGTTGATCAGAGATGTATTGATTTACGAGACCTGTAAAGCTTAGTGCTGTACCATCTGTTTGGAAGATGGATAATAGGTTCATATCCCATAGATAGTATTGACCAACGCTATTTAAGAAGAGTGCTACAACAATAATCAAAATAGGGTATGTTGCGTAGTATACGTTAATCTTTGTATTATCGCGTGGTACAGCGCGCATCAAGAGATAAATTAAGATGGCGATAATAATTGCGATAACCATGAAGTAACGAATCTGAACTTGATAGTTTGAGATGACATCTGCAGCTGTACTAATTGCGGTTAAATCCCATGGTGCGATTGGACGGTTACGGAACTGTGTTACGTACATGTTTACGATGCCGAAGATTACAACAAAAAGTTACTAATCGGTACTGAGATTGGTAATCGACGGAATATTAAAGTAGATTACTTTATATAGAATAATATAGATAGCAACGTTATAGAAACGATTCATCAAGTTGATGTAGTAGTAGTTACCAGTACAGATTTCGGACATAAAGAAGCACCAAATCGGAGCCGCAATTAACATCATTTCATTTTCTGGAATGTGCTTTGACCATGAAAGCTTCTTGTCAATAAGATATGCGATAATCCAGCTTAGTACTAAGATAGAAAGATATACTGCAACCCAAGCTGTTTTTTGGTAGGTACTCTTGGGTTTCAAGCTGGAGCCAGCCTTCAACACCGTTTACGGTTAAAGTTAATAGTGTTGTCATTTGTGTTGATGACCATACCTTGAGAGGCGATGATCTTGTTAGAGATATTCTCTGGTGTATACTCTGCAAGTTTGAATGGTCCAAATGAAACGTTAATCTTTGTGATTGAGATGTCTGTCTTTACGTTATTAAAGCCTAAACGTAAAGAGTTTGTAACGATTGGAATGTTACTGAGGTGAATTACTTCCCAAGATGGTTGTGCATCTAGCCATGTCTTATGGGAGTTATAGTTATAGTTTGCAAAGATTTCTTCTCCACGGTCTGTATTAAAGTTTGATACGACCACAGTACCTTGGATACCTTTTTTCATGTGTACATCAAAGGAAAGATGTGGTGCATAAAACAGTAAGAACATTGCCGAAATGAGTAAGAACCAAACGGCTCTACGAATATTTAGTTTTCTCTTTAAAAAATTTTCATCATTTTATCACTTCCCTGAATAATGGTAGCACAAATGAGTAAAGTGCGTTAACTAACATAGGTGAAAAATTAAAAAGTTCAGAATAAAAAAGGGTAATTCTTAAGAATTACCCTAGTGATTAGCTGAAATATACGAACTCATCTTGTGGTTTTTGATAGTTTTGAATGCGGTTTGCGTATAGGACGAGTGTCTTACCGCCATTATCCAATGGGATGGTCTTAAGATTACCTTGTACTTCATACCAGTTATCCTTTACAAGTTCTTCTACTTTAACGCCTGTAACCGTTAATCCACAAAGACTTGTGTCATTTGCACAGCATACCATTGCTATCTGCCCATGATAAAGGTCTGATGATAGCCTGGTAATGTCTCGAGTGAACTTCCCGCGTAGGATAATTTCTTTTCCATCATATTTATCTGGGTTTTCAATCGCGTCCATATACCAGAATGCCATAATCATCATCTTTGATATCGATGATAGGGGCATTGATATTGAATGGTAGTACACCTTCTTTAAGAGTGACCTGTGCACCGTGTTCGCCTTCGTAGAAAATCTGAGCTTTTTTATTAATAGCTTTGATATTGCCACGCAGCATTGATGCGGAGGTATCTGGTGTACAACGATTACAGATAATTGTATCACTGTACTTTAACTGCTCGTAAATGACAGAACGCATTGCGTTAATATACATTTGGAAAGTTGTCGCATCTACTGTTGTAAGAATCTGTACCAAAGGCCAGAAGTTTGGCATCTGTGACAAGATAAAAGGTGTAATAGCAAGAGTCCCATTATATTCGATGAATACTTGATTTGGGTGATAGATTGTATCTAATTCACGAATTTTTTCAACATTCAAATCATCTGGGGAATCCATATACTCAACAAAAGCATGGCGTTCCGCAAGGTATTTATCGTTGTATCGAACTTCACCTTGTTCAAAACAAATAATTAACGTACGGCTATTTTCTTCCATAAAGGAAGGGTCGTTTAGTGTATCTAAGATTAAAGAAGTTTTACCGGAATCAAGAAATCCCGTAAAGAGATATACAGGAGTTGCCATCTTACTTCACCGCAAAGATTTCTTTGATGCGGGCAACGTCTACCTTATCACCAATGACTGTGATTAAACCAGTATAAGCAGGGGAACCAATACGGATATCTGCATCTCCTGGAACATAGTCAAAGAATAACCAACTTCCATCATGACTAGGAACAATACCTTTGCACGGATGATATGTTCATCTAGTTCAGAAAAGTGCTAATGCGATATCTTCTACAGAGTACTTATTAACTGTTTCGATACCGATAGATGTGAATACTTCATCTGCATCATGCCCATGATGATGGTGGTGATGGTGATGGTGTTCGTGATCGTGGTCATGAGATCCACAACAGCAGCCTTCATCTTCGTCATGGTGATGGTCGTGATGATGTTCTTCATGTTCAGAAGAACCGCAGCAACAGCAACCTTCTTCCTCATCGTGGTGGTGTTCATGATGATGTTCATGTTCCTCTTGTTCATGAGTGCCACAGCAACAGCAGCATTCTTCTTCCTCATGATCGTGATGATGGTGTTCATGTTCGTGATGTTCATGACCGCAACAACAATCTTCATCATCGTCTTCATCATGACAACCACATCCACAACAGCAGCATTCTTCTTCCTCTTCGAGTTCTGGGAAGCCATCTGTAGAACCTTCCATCGCTTCGATGATTGCTTGACCAGAGAGGTCATCCCATGGAGTTGTGATGATTCTTGCGTCATGGTTTAGCTCACGGATGATTGCGATATCCTTTTGTAATGTTTCTTCATCAACGAGTTGTGTTCTGGATAAGATAACACAAGCAGCTGTTGAAATTTGATCATCAAAGAATTCCTTAAAGTTTTTATGGTAGATTTTCACAACGCTTTGCGTCTACAACAGTACTGTAGCTATTGAGTTCTAAACCTTCACATCTTTTACAACAGATAAAATATCGGATAATTTACCAACACCGGAAGGTTCAATAATGATGTGGTCAGGGTCATACTTCTTGACTACTTCTTGTAAAAGCATTGCGGAAGTCACCTTGTAATGTACAGCAGATACATCCACTGTTGATTTCATTAACAACGATACCGGAATCTTTTAAGAAACCACCGTCAATTCCAATTTCGCCAAATTCGTTTTTCAACAAGAACTACTTTTTTTACCTGCATATACTTCTTTGATTAACTTTTGTATCAATGTTGTTTTTCCAGCTCCTAGAAAGCCGGAGATAATATCAATCTTTGTCATTTCGTTACCTTCTTTCATTATTATTATATCCTTTGCGTCAAATTCACCAAATAGAATGCCTAATGCGTATCGCCGTTGAAAATAGAATTTTTTACAATGACATAATCAACATAGCGAATTGCGTTTAAATCTTTTCCACCTGCATAAGAGATGGATGATTGAAGGTCTTGTTGCATTTCGATTAGTGTATCCATGATAGAACCTTTACATGGCACAAACATCTTTTTGCCTTCCACATTTTTACGGGTGCCTTTTTGATATTCAGAGGCACTACCGAAGTATTCTTTCATTTCAACACCATCTTGCATGATGGTATTACCTGGTGATTCGGTATGTCCAGCAAATAGGGAACCGATCATAACCATACTTGCGCCAAAGCGAATCGACTTTGCAATATCGCCATTTGAACGGATACCGCCATCGGCAATGATTGGCTTACGTGCAGCTTTTGCACACCAACGTAAGGCAGCTAACTGCCAACCACCTGTGCCAAATCCTGTTTTTAATTTTTGTGATACATACTTTTCCGGGCCCAATACCAACCTTTCGTTGCGTCTGCGCCTGCATTTTCAAGTTCACGAACACCTTCAGGTGTGCCTACGTTACCTGCAATGACAAATGTATCAGGTAGGTGTTTTTTTGATATGTTTGATCATATTGATGACGGCGTTGGAGTGACCGTGAGCAATATCGATCGTAATGTAGTCTGGAATTAACTGATGGTTAGCGAGATCAAGAATAAAGGTATATTCATTTTCTTTTACACCAACACTAATAGAAGAAATCAGTCCTTTTTCGTGCATCATTTCCACAAATGAAAGACGACTTTCAGGAGTGAAACGATGCATAATATAGAAATATCCATTTTCTGCAAGTTTGATTGCTAGAGATTCATCGATAACCGTCTGCATATTTGCTGGAACAACTGGTAATTTAAAACGATGTTTCCCAAAATTTTGTTGTTGTGTCACATTCAGCACGACTGTTAACAATACACTTATTTGGTATTAGTTGAATGTCTTCATAATCAAAAACTGTAAAATTATCCATACCCACTTTCTATAAAATGGGGAAAATTTGGTATCCTCATATACAATATCATGATTCGAAGGAAATATCTTGCGTTAGATAAAAGAAATACAAAGATAATTTTTTTATTTGAATCTTTATAAATATAAAAATTTATATAAAATAATTAGAAAATATTTATATAAATAATGAAAGAAAAGAAAAAAAGCACTCGAAAAAAACTTTCTGAACATTTTAAACTCTGTGTATCTTTTTAGGAGGAAATAGTTATGAAAGTAAAGAAGATAGTAGTAACTGGTCTGATTGTAGCAATGAGCATGGCGATGCTTGCAGGTTGTTAACCTAATGCGTGACTTACAACAAGAACTTGGAATTACGTATCTTTTTATCGCACATGACCTTTTCGATGGTAAAGTATATCTCGGATCGTATTGGGGTTATGCACCTAGAGCCATATTGTAGAGACAGGTACAACGGACGAAATCTTTGAAAAATCCAGTACATCCATATACAAAAAGCACTCTTATCTGCGATTCCAAAAAGCCAATCCAGTCGTAGAGAAAAACGTATCGAACTTAGCTATGATAAGACTAAAGAGGGTGTTGATTACACTGCAGGAAGCTATCATGAGAATTACTGAAACACATACAGTTCTTGCGACAGATGAAGAATTCAGCAAAGTGGATAAAATAGAAAATAAGCAAATGGCTATAATTATGGTCATTTGTTTTTATAAGAACAATTTATAATTCATATGAGGAAATGATGTATATAGGGAATATCAACTATAAAGAGATTCGGTATGAACGTGAACAGTTGAAGATGATAAAAGATCAACTCTTTTCATTACGCGCGCAAGAAAAGAAAAATATTCAAATGATTCATGATCGTTGCCAAGAAATCATCATGGATAAAGTTGAGGATGAAATTCGACAAATTCCAATTACAGATCTAGCGAAATCTTTTGCTAGACTTCCACTGCAGGCACTTGAATCCAACCACATCACAACGATGTATAATTTATTGAAATATAATCGTAGACAACTAGAAGCGTTAGATGGTATTGGGGATGAAACGGCAGATAAACTTATGTTGGCATTACACCGTAGTACTGCAGCTGTTAAAAGTCAGATCCACTATCGTATAGACTTAGAACATCTAACAGATAGGGATAAAGAGATTCTTCAAGAAATTTACTTCTATCTGCATACAAAAAGAAAAACTTTGCGAATTTAAATTCAATCTATCAAGAGACAGAGCGCGGAATCCAAGAAGCCTATGATAATAGTGGTCTGATTCGAAATTTCTTTAGTTGGATTTTTAGTGGTAGAAAAAGAAACAGAGTTTTTTAAAAAGCCGTAGAAGATGTAAAGTACTTTAACCGGTCTTCTTATGCAGAAACAATTAAGCAATTTTTATGATAATTGTACTGTACTAAAAATGTAGATTTTTGAAACGATATTGCAGGACTACAGAGAACATGCGATTCAATACTATACGGTAATTGAAAAACTTGCGGATATTGAAATCAAGGATGATGTTGATGAAGATATTGATGTTTCGCTGTTGAAACAAATACAAGCAACACCATTATTATTAGAATCATTCCATACAGAGTTGCGTCATTATCAGGAATTTGGAACTAAGTATATCTTGCATCAGAAAAGAGTATTACTTGGAGATGAGATGGGATTAGGAAAAACCATTCAAGCAATTGCGACGATGAATCATTTACATCACAAAGGTCATCGTTATTTTCTTGTAATCTGTCCAGCTGGCATATTACTTAACTGGAAGCGTGAGATTGAAAAACTAACAGACATGCAAGCATATATGTTGCATGGAATCGGTTTTAGTAATTTTGAAATTTGGAAGAGTGATGGTGGTATTGCAATCATCAATTATGAAGGATTGGATAAGATCATCCTTGATAAGTTTCCCGCTCGATATGGTTGTTGTAGATGAAGCACACCTTGTTAAAAATAAAGAGGCACAGCGTACACGTAACACAGTTCGAATGATCGAACAAGCTGAGTATGCACTCTATATGACTGGTACAGCGATTGAAAACAACGTAGATGAAATGTGTTATCTAATTGAATGTTTGAATCCGTCAATCGCAAGTGAAGTGAAAGATATGAAATATCTAGCGAAAGCAGATTTGTTCCGCAAGAAGATTGCACCAGTATATTTGCGCCGCAAGCGTTCGGATGTACTTATGGAACTTCCAGAGCTAACGATTCATGACGAGTGGTGCATGATGAATGAGGAGGAGATATTCTCCTACCGCAAAAGCAGTTGAATCTGGAAACTTTATGGCAATGCGTAGAGTATCTTGGGATTCACTCAACTCCACAAAAGCAGAGAGAATGGTTGAATTATGCTTGCAGGCACTAAGTGAAGGAAGAAAGGTAGTCATATTCTCTTATTTCATAGAAACGTTATCTTTCGTGACAGATTTACTATTGGGAAAAATCTTTGCCAGCCATTACTGGAAAATTATCGCTAGAGAAACGACAGGAAATTCTACGTCAGTTTGATGAACCTGTTGCACAGGTATTACCAATACAGATTCGTGCTGGAGGAATTGGATTAAACATTCAGACGGCGAGATTGTCATTCTTTGTGAACCCCAGCTTAAACCATCTGATGAAATGCAAGCCATCTCTCGCATCTATCGTATGGGTCAGGTTAATCACGTATTTGTATACCGACTATTATCGGCGAGATACGATAGATGAAGTACTGGTAAAACGATTACATGATAAACAAAATATCTTTTAATCAATTTGCGGATGAATCCGAGATATCCGATCAATTAGAGCAGTTGAAAGAAGATGATGTACAAACCCTGATACAAAGCGAAAGAAAAAGGATGAATCATTAGAGTAGACAAATAAAAACTGATAGTACTATGATATTTTTCCGTAATAAGAACGGTGAACAGGAGGAAACGGGCATGAACAAACTAGTGATGAATCAAAATGTGTTGCTGTTGTAATTTAAATGATGTCCGGATGAATGCTGTTTCTGCGTCGGGGCCGCTTTTAATTTACCTTTATTGCAGTGATTCGTAAGCACAATAGTAAATAAATCCGGGCATATGATTGCATGCTCGGATTTTTGTTTTACCGCTCCATATATTACATGAGAGAAAAGAGGAAAATACTATGTCAAATATCAAAAATCAACAACTGAATTAATTGATCACACACCACTATTAGAATTTACACACTTTGAAAAGGAACTTGGCCTAAAGGCACGTGTTGTAGCTAAGGTTGAATACTTTAACTAACGGGTTCCGTAAAGGACAGAATTGCATATCAGATGATTGTAGATGCTGAAGAAGCAGGTTTATTAAAGCCAGGTTCTACAATTATTGAACCTACATCAGGAAATACAGGTATTGGTTTAGCTGCCGTTGGTACAGCGAAGGGTTATCGTGTTATTCTAGTAATGCCAGATACAATGACTGTTGAACGTCGTAAGATGGTTAAGGGCTATGGTGCAGAGGTTGTCTTAACAGAAGGTGCCAAGGGAATGAAGGGCGCAATTAGCTAAGGCGGAAGAACTTGCAGCAGGTATTGAGAACTCATTTATTCCACAGCAGTTCGAAAAATATGTCAAATCGTAAAGCACATTACTTAACAATAGGATCAGAAATCTGGGAAGATACAGATGGTGAGGTTGATATCTTTATTTCCGCTATCGGAACAGGAGGAACAATCTCTGGTACAGGTAAGTATCTCAAGGAAAAAGAATCCAAAATGTGAAGGTGATTGGTGTTGAACCAGCAACTAGTGCAGTATTATCAGGTGGTGCACCAGATCACACAAGATTCAAAGGTATCGGTACTGGTTTCATCCCTACAACATTAGATACAGAAATCTATGATGAAGTAATCAAAGTTACAGATGAAGAAGCCTTCACAACAGGTGCTGAAATTGGCAGAAAGGAAGGAATATTAGTTGGTATTTCTTCAGGTTCAGCAGTGCACTGCACTTGAAGTAGCGAAGAGAGAAGAGAATGCAGGTAAGCTAATTGTTGTATTATTACCTGACTCAGGAGATCGCTATTTATCAACTGCATTATTCGCAGAATAAAATGGAAAAATTACGAAACACTACTCAATGAACTAAATGAAATTGAAGATAAAGATCTTGCATTAAAAATGCGTATACCAGATCGTACAAATATCATTACGATCTTAAAAGCAAGTACAAGCAGTGATTTTTGCCGGATTATTATCATGCAGGCATGTTAAACCAACAACAAGCTCTTAACTATTTATCGGAAGGTCTACAGAAGGAGATTCAGGCGTCTCTACAATTTAAGGGTGCTGATTGTTCCATCTGTGGAAATTTAAGAGATATGTTTTTGGCAGAACTACCAGCAATTAAACGCTCAGTTTTTAACAGACATACAGGCAATCTATGATGGCGATCCAGCAACTAGAACCAAGTCAGAGGTAGTCATTGCATATCCTGGCTTCTATGCAATCTTTATCTATCGTATTGCGCATGTCTTATATAAGTTAGGCGTTCCATATATTCCTCGTCTTATGCGGCAGAATATGCTCATGAAAAGACAGGTATTGATATTAACCCCCGGTGCAACAATTGGTGATTACTTTTGTATTGACCATGGTACTGGTGTAGTTATTGGTGAAACAGCAGAACTTGGTCACCATGTGAAGCTATATCAAGGTGTTACACTCGCGCAAAGAGTTTCAAAGTAAATGAGAATGGCGAACTTGTGAAGGTGGAAAGCGTCATCCAAACATTGGTAATAATGTTGTTATTTATGCCAATGCAACAGTTCTTGGTGGTGATACCGTAATTGGTGATGGTTGTGTTATCGGAGCGAGCGTATGGATTACAAAATCTGTAGAAGCTGGCACAACTGTATATTTTTAATCCAAATAAACTAGGCATAAAGGGTACTCCAAAGGGAGTACCTTTTTGTATAATAGGGCGTATGAATACACAACTTGCAGAAAAAAATACGGAATGCAGAACAGTTAACATTTTCCGATAAGATAAAACTTATACGAGATTTAAGTATCCCTGGAATCCCTAGCAGTCATTACTGAAAACGGTAATGGGATTTATTGATACAGCGATGGTTGGAGCACTTGGTGCATTAGCCTCTGCTTCAATTGGTCTTGTTATGTCCAGTACTTGGCTGTTTGAGAACTCATTAATAGCGTAGCGATTGGTTTCTCTTGTGCAGGTTGCTCATGCAGTAGGTGCAGGTAAACTTGAACGTAGTAAAGGATATTTAAAGGGATTCATTTTAACTTCATTGTTCATTTCATTTCTAATTGCAGAGTCTAGTTATGTGTGGGCTCAAGTTGCACCGTCATGGTTACAGGCTCAACCAGAGATATGGAAAGATACGACGAATTATCTTGGATTATATGCAATCTTCCTCCCAATTCGTCAGTTTGAATTATCTTGTGAATAGTATGTTTGCAGTGTGCAGGGATATGAAGACTCCAAGTAAGATGGCTGTGTTGATGTGCATCTTAGATATAATCTTCAATTTCATTTTGATCTTTTCCATCTAGAATGATTTCCATCTTTGGTTTTAGAGATATGGGTGTATGGAGTTAATTTAGGTGTATTAGGAGCACAACTTGGTACATCACTTGCAGTTTGTGTTTGTACAGTAATTTCTTTTTAAGGTAGCCTTAACAAAATCAGAATGAGTTACACATCAAGGGAAATTCCTGAAATTGGTTTGCAAGTCAAGATGTATTATCTTCTGCGTGGAAGATAGGATGCTAAATGCATTAGCACAAAGTGTTTTATGTATGGGACAAATTGCGTCCTAAAGATCATCGCTCCACTTGGAACAGTTGCGATTGCGGACATTCCTTCGGTAATACAGTAGAGTCAATTTGTTATATGCCTGGATAGTGGTATCGCAGCCAGACTACAACATTAATTGGACAAGCAATTGGTGCTGGTAAGAAAGATCTTGCGAAAGACTTTTGCCAATATCATTACACTATTGGTATGGCTATTATGGGTATCCTTGCGATTATATTGTTTTTACATCTCCGATAATATTTTGCAATATTAACACCAGATGTAGATGTACAACAACTTGGTGTAAATGTAATTCGTGTTGTCATGCTTGCAGAGCCGCTGTTTGCAGCATCCATCGTTATTACAGGTGTATTACGAGGTGCGGGTGATACAGTAATTCCATTTATACTAAATTTATTGAGTTTATGGGGCATTCGTATTAGCTAGCATTCTTCTTATCACCAATCATGGGACTTATGGGATGCTTGACTTGCAATGACGATTGATATTGCGATAAGAGGTGTATTATATTTTAATTCGGTTATATAAGACAAATTGGTTAAGTGGAGTTGGAGGTTAGAAGGTATGCAGACAATTATCATTGTATCTGTGGTATCAGTTTTTATTGGTTGCGCTGATTGTATTTTTTAGGATGGCCTCATAAAATAGATGCGACAAGAAAAAAAGATTTATTCACCACTCATTTCAAAACGTGTACGTATCTGTGTTATTTCTGATTTACACTCTCAAAGTTTTGGTAAAGATAATGTACGCATTATTCGTATGGTAAATAAACATAAACCAGATTTAATTGTTTTTCCCTGGTGATATCTTTACACCTAGGGAGATAACGAAAAGTATGCTTGCGCTCATGCATGCATTAAATGCGTATCCACGAGTATATATCAGTGGAAATCACGATAAGATGTTAAAAGAAAGTTACATGATTATGTAATTATGATGCGTGCAGATGGAGTGCAAGTTCTACTTGATGATAGTGAAGTAATGAATATTAATGGCCAATTATTAGAGATTATTGGTCTAACAGATGGTGGCCCTAAGATGGATAAGACAGTTGAGGAGGTTGACTCTCTCTGTATGACGTCGTATTATCGTATTCCTTTTATCACATCGTCCACATCACGTAGCGTTTTACGAGCGACTACCGGTTAATTTAATTATCAGTGGCCATGCGCATGGTGGACAATGGGCTATTCCATTCTTAAGACAAGGATTGTATGCACCACAACAGGGTCTATTTCCAAGATATACGCATGGTATTAAGAATCTTGATGGAAGACTATTATACATATCAAGAGGTTTTGCGACAGGAAATAAGTTCTTTGTTCGCTTATATAATAATCCCGAGTTAGGATTTATTGATCTTTTTACCAATCAACGAAAAACGATGAGCGATGGCTCATCGTTTTAGATTCTTCTCTTTGCTAGAATACTCTTTTCCAAACGAGAATTTTCTTCGTCTTGAATTTGATTGTGCCAAATGTAACGACGCGTTACACTGGCCTGAGTAAACAGATAATTTCATATGGGATTGTATTTAATTCTTCAGTCATCTTCTCTAGTGAGATGTGTTCACCAAAGATTTCGACAACTGTCTTAACTGGTACTTCATTTTCTAAGTGAATCATTGATTGATCCATACATACACGTCCTACAATCTCAGCATATTGTCCATCAACATATACTTTTCTGCCTTGATTCGCTACGGATGAAAGCCATCTGCGTACCCAATTGGTAGGGTAGCAATAATTTCATCATCTTTTAGCAGTATAAGTAGCACCATATCCAACTGTATCACCTGCATGCATATGCTTTACCATAATGATTTCACTCAGAAGAGAAATTGCGGGTTCAAGGGATTTCTCATAAGTGGAAATTCCATACAGTGAGATACCGATACGGCAGGCATTGGATGTATCTTCTTTAAAGAATGCTGTTGCATCACTGTTATCACAATGTACCCAAGGAAAGGAGTAAGAGAAGGACTCGACTACTTCCTTAAATTTAGAGAACTGTAGGTTTGTGAGTTCTAAATTACTGTCTGCACAACAGAAGTGTGTGAAGATACCCTCCATATTACATTTCGCGGTCTGGAGTTTATCGAAGGCTAGATGCAATTCGTCAATCGTACGAAAACCAATACGACTCATGCCAGTATCCATCTTTAGATGTACAAGCAAACCTTCACAGTTTTGTTGGATTACGTGTTCTACCCATTCGTTAGAGTAAGCTGTACAAGAAATACCTTGTTTAATCAAAACAGGAATATCACTAGCTTCTGTAGCACCAAGTATTAAGAGTTTACCTGAATAACCTTCATTGCGAAGAACGAGTGCTTCATCTAAAGAAGATACAGCAATCATCTCTGCACCTGCTTCCAATACCGCACGGGCAACGTGAATATCACCGCATGCCATACGCATCTGCTTTTTAAAACAGCAATAATTTTCTGACAGATATCTTTTAATTTGATCAAATTGCGTTCAATCTTGTCTAGATTGACTTGCATCCATGTTTTTCTATACATATTACACCTCTATAAAATGACTGATTGCGTATAACCAACATATATTCCAATTAAGCGGAATGCTAAGCTAATTAATGTAAATGGATTCGATGAAGCAAAACTACGAAGATATGATAGGAAGGTGGTTGCGATAACAGGTAAAATTTCCACTCGTGAATAGGACAGCAACTCCATTGAGCGATATAGCGCACTACCAAGTCACCGATAAAAATTGCAAGGAAAGTCATGATTGCCCCAACTACCATGAATCTAGTATGAACACCTCTACCAAAAATGTTTGATTGTTGCAGCTGATACAGCCAACCGCAACAAACATCACAGAGAACTCGATATGTAAAAATGATGTAATAAGTCCATATAAGGTACCTAGTATAATAGCCGTAATCAATCCAGTGATAATTGCCACAATAAAACGCTGGTTATTATCTAAATATTTAGCGTTATGGATTTTTCATATAGAACCTCCATAAAATATATATTATTGTAGCACATTCATTAAAATTTCTTTATTGTGGGTTTCATATTCATATGAAAGTAAACCTCTATAAATGAGATTCGAAAATTCTTTTTGAAAAATAATTTAAAAAGAAATTAAAAAGTGTTGACGATAAAAAGTCACCATGCTACTATATTAAAGCATTCTACGAAACAAGAATGTAAGGGATAGATGGAGGTTTAGCTCAGTTGGGAGAGCATCTGCCTTACAAGCAGAGGGTCAGCGGTCTCGAGCCCGTTAACCTCCACCCATTTTTTGCCGACTTAGCTCAATTGGCAGAGCAATTGATTTGTAATCAATAGGTTGTAGGTTCGATTCTATAGTCGGCACCATTTTATTTGGAGACGGAAGCGAAGTGGCTAAACGCGAGAGACTGTAAATCTGCTCCCTCTGGGTTCGGTGGTTCGAAACCACCCGTCTCCACCATTTACTGATTGATGCATCGAGTGATGCTTACGAGTTGGACTTGATTATTGGGGTATAGCCAAGCGGTAAGGCAAGGACTTTGACTCCCTCATTCGTAAGTTCGAATCTTACTCCCCAGCCATTTAAGATGTCTCGGTAGCTCAGACGGTAGAGCAACTGACTTTAATCAGTGGGTCGAGGGTTCGAGTCCCTTCCGAGACACCACTTTTGTAAGATATGCGAGTGTAGTTCAATGGCAGAACGACAGCCTTCCAAGCTGTATACGTGAGTTCGATTCTCATCACTCGCTCCATAACATTCAAATAGGGTAGCTATAGGTAACTTATAGCTACCTATTTTTACGTTTTACGGAATAAATTCGGAATGGAAAGGAGAACTGGAAGATGGTAAATAAATGTAGAAAAACAGTTAGATTTAAAGAGGATCTTGTAGCTAGCGATATCTTCTTGCTGATCTCCAAAAGAGGAATAAGGAAGATAGAGAGTATATCAGTCATGACACTCTAGCCCACATGATTGGTATGAAAATGATTACATTTATGAAGTATAACAGAGGAGATATCCCAAGAATATCACTTCATTATTTCTTTGAGTATTGTAGAGCATTAGATATTGACTCTACTGAATTCTTTTTTCTGGGTTAGCAAAAACTATAGAAAAGATAAAAAGAAAAATCCAGATGATTATAAATAATCACCGAACGCTCAAACTTGCCGGAATGAGTTCTGTGATTATGGGAAAAGAAGGTTAACCACCTTCAATATAGTGCATTAATAGAGATTCAGATACTCAGATACCCTCAGTATGACCTGAAGAACCTCACCACCTCTTTGCATATATAAATATATAAGATTTATCTAAAAAAGCAATTTTATAGATGTTGAAAAATTCATTAAAAATCACAAAATAAAAATAAAACAACATAGGCAAACCTATGATGTGTAGTTAATGGAATAAAGGAGCCTTTATGCAGACGTTTTTCAATAAGACAAATATTTATGATGACCTTCAGTCTGTTCTTAGTATCAGTGAGTGGTTGCGTGATATTACTGGAGAGTTGGTGGTGGATGCTACTATTTCATCTTTTGGGTTACAGTGAATTCTTCCGTCAGTTAGAAGAGTTTGAATTAAGTAGAGCAGGTAAGAGAACACGGACAATCAATATTCAAGCAAAATCTTTGGAAGTATTATTACCAGCATCCTTGATAGATGTTGAGCAGTGTGTCCACATTCTCATGGCTGAATTGTTTGGTTCTGAGAGACCTTTGCCTTATGTGGCTTTATTAGAAACAAAAGGAAAGGGACGTTATTTACAAATCCTTATTTCTGAACGTTACTACAATTCAGAGCCTCATGTTTATGAAGATTTTTGGAAGTCCGATAGATTTCAAAATACAGTAACTGGTAGATTGTGCAAAGCAGATGATCCTCAAGCTAGACGAATTGTAAAGGCAGGTGATCTCCGTAAGACATGGACATCACACTTCAGTTTAAAAAGCAGAATTTTTACGGCAGATGGATATGCTAGAAAGCATTCAAACAGAAAAGAAAGAATTGGCTTTGATAGATTGCTAAGTCGTATACGACAGTGCATTGTCAGCAAAGATTTGTCAAATTGAAGATTCAGTTTAAGAAAGAATTCCTACTTCCAAAGCTGAAACGTCATGATTGGTTGAACAAATATCAAAATATTAATCTAACCAGGATAAATTCAGCCATTCAACATATAGAACAGGAACTGCGACAGAGTGGATCGCATTGAGAGATGGTTATTTCCTGCAAGAAGGAAAGATATACGACCGATTCATGGGATTAGCAAAAACGGTATGCAAATAAGATGAAACAAGGATTCTCAAATCATCCTATTGATGGTGGCAGAAAGAAGATAAAACTATCTTTCTCAGTATTTATGAATGTTATCCGGGTACAGGAAAACATAGATACCGTCATAGAAGATTTTGATAAAGAAATAGATGAATTCCGTATGAAATACAGATATGGAATTTAAGAAAGGAAGATGAATATGATCACATCAATTTGGAATGTTAAAGGTGGTGTTGGAAAAACACTTACCAGCATCAATTTAGCTGCAGGATTTGCAAAAGAAGGAAAGAAAACACTATTAGTGGATATGGACGGGCAGTCTAGTGTGTCTTATCTCTTGTTCCCAGAAAGAGAGTTTGAGGATGGAGATTTGACGATTGTAGATGCCTTGGCTGGAACAGGTGAAATAAGTGAATGTATCTATCATACGAATATTAAAAATTTGGATGTTATTCCTGCAACAATCTACTTATTTACGGTAGAAAAGCAAATGTTGGTAAATACATCATCTGGAATACAGCAGACAAAACTAAAGAAGTTGCTGAAGAAGTTACAAGGCTATGATGAAATCATCATAGATAATAACCCTTCTATCAATCTCTGTACTACCAATGCATTGTGTGCATGCGACAGATTAATCATTCCTGCTGACCTTGAAAAAGGTGCTTTGAAAGGAATTGAATTGACTCTGCAACATTCTCAGGAAATATTAGAAAACATTGATGGAGCAAACTTTGAAATCAGAATCCTTCCTACGAAAATCCAACGAAACAAGATTGATACAGAAACATTGGAAGAATTAAAGATGGCATATGGATCCATGGTTTATCAGACCAATATCCGTTATCAAGCTGCACTGATTAAAAGATTCTTCTATGAAAGGAAGAATGTTGATAAATGATATGAAATCACGTTCAAAGGTTGCACAAGACTATAGAGACCTAGTAGCAGAAGTTCTGCAGGAGGAGAAATAAAAATGGGACTACTAACATCTAAAAATGGATTATTAAATAGTGCTTCTCTTGAAGCAGCAAAACTAGGAAAAATTATCTATGTTTCCGTTGAGGAACTTTGTGCTAATGAGAAGAATGTCTATGAAATGGATGATATAGACCTGCTGGTTGAAAATATCCAGGAGATGGGATTGATTGAACCACTACATGCATTTAAAAGTGGTGATGGACAATATGTCCTTACATCTGGACATCGTAGATTGCAGGCAATCAAAAAGATTATTGAAAGTGGAGAAGCTGTTAAATACAACGGAAAAACACTTGATGAGCATGAAATACCAGTCATCTTGAATTATCCAGAGGATGAGTTGCAAGAAAGAGTGATACTGCTAAGTTCTAATGCTTATAGAACGATGGATAAAAAGGAGCGTAGACAAGTTATATTGGAAGCACACCGCTGCTATACAATCCACTGTGCAAATGGAGATAAACCAGAAGGACGTGAAAGAGAGTGGATCACAGCTATTACGGGTATTTCCGATGGAACGGTAAAGGATGTGCTGGCAGAGATAAATAAGAAAGATGTTGATGGTGACTCATCAATATCTGCTGAAGATATCGTAGAGAAAGAACCGGAAGAAGATGAGTTTCAAAAGTGTATCAAAAAGATTCAAAGCCTGGATAAATTTCTACAAAAGAAATCACCAGATTTTAGAGAGAAAGATGAATTGACCAAACAGCAACTAAGGATAGCGATTGATGGGCTGATTGATACCTTGGAGATATTAAGAGGATAAGTGATAAAGGTTTAGTGATATTTTGGGGCAAGTTGCCCCAAAGGAAAGAAAGTGAAGCGGAGGAAAACTATGGAACTGGAAGATATGGTAAAAAAATATTGATGATATCTGTGGAACAGTTTTACAAACGGCAAGTAGTGAAACAAGTCCGGAGATATGGCATATGATAGCAACTCTTAAAGTGCTTTCCGGCGCTTCATTGAACCAGGTGCAGACTTTGGAAATGAATAACCTTGAATTAAAGAAGTCTGATCAACTGCACTTAAAAGACCTGATTTATCTTTATTTGAAAACTGCATCACTTAACAATTTGATGGAATTAGAACAAATGATTCCGAATTTCCGACTGAAATACCAGGCAAAAATTCTAAATGAAGCAGAGATGGAACTGATTAGAAAATCTATGGAAAAATAGAGGTGGATAAATGATTGGATATGAAGTGATGATTAAAAACAAGCTCATATGCAAGACTGAAATACTTGTTTGGTATCTGGCAGGACTTCTCTAAGATGGTTGGCAATGTCTATTCTATAAATGATGACTATATAATTCACGTTGAGGATGATTTTTGAAAGGATGCACTATAAATCAGCTACGAAGTGGATACTATCTGCATCTGATGAAAACAACCATCAGCAAGAAGACACGGTGATTCAAAGAATGGATAGAGATAAAGATACTTATAACTTTTATAAAATACTGGGCTAAAAGCATTAATGGAAACTATCTTGATGAACCTCGAAAGAGAACTAATTATCAGAAAAATGGCTTTTAAATCAAAAACATGAATGCATATGTGAGAGTGTTATATATCAAGAAGAACCTATTTTAGAAAAGTGAAAGAAGCAGAGCGAATACTAATACTTTTTGTGGAAGCTGGATCATTATGACGAATATGGAAATATGAGGCAATATCAAGAAATATTCCAGGAGCGATATGAAGCACTGGAGAAAGGGCGAAGATAGATGAATACTATCCAGCATTCCTCTGAAAAGACCTTTTGGGGCAAATTGCCCCAGGAAAGGGTAGCGATGGATGAAGAATTGATGGTGATCTTTATCTAAAGATAATAGAGCCTTTTGAGACTGCTTGGTTCAGTAACATGAAAGCAATGCTAAAAAGTGGGCGGATAAGATTAGAGATACTAACGATTATGTGGTAACGATTTTTAAAGGTTCTGATGATAACCCAATCGAGCAATATATGGTGATATAAAAATTTGGGGCAAATTGCCCCAGAAGATAAAGAGATTACTTGAAAATTATAAGATGGGTGAGTTCATTCATCACAGAAAAATAGTAAAAAGTCAATATAGTTATGAGTGCCAAAATATTATGGCATTTTGTGGCACTTGAAACGTGGTATTATGGTAATGTGGAATTACATGAAAGGTACCCGGAGTAGTAGCCAGGTACCTTTTTCAATGATTGGAACAAATTAGAGACTTGGATGGTTTTTGGTACAAAACAAGTGGTAATTTGTAAGAGAAGGGATGGAAGATGAATGAACAAGAAAAGATGAAGCATCAACTATATGGCTTGAATACAGTCGCAGTATTAGAAACCTTATGTATCAATGTGATTGACATCATGGACAGTATAGAGGCTTTTAAGAAGGAATATGGCGTTGGTGCTGGTGCAGAGGTAATCCGTGGACTGGATGAGGTTCAGAAAAACTTTGAATTAAATCGAAAGAAGTTAACGAAAAATGGTAGGGGTTGTAGCTGATGGCATAGAAGATTATATGAATGGCAAAAAGATGATGCCACGTTATCAAATCCAACTGATTGATGATGATCTAGTCTTTAAGAATACAGATGATACAGTGTATTTGAAAATTCCTGAAGAAGTATTGGATGGAAATATGAAGGTGAAGTTGTCTAAGCGATTTCTTACAGTCTATGATAAGGGATTTATGGAATGGAGATATTATCCAGAAACAAAGGTATATTTATATAACGGGGACAATAGAGAAGAGTGCAGTTCATTCTCCTTTGTAAAGCTGCTAAAGGAATCAAATTCTGTAATGGAACAGAAAAGACAGGAAGACCTGAGTAAGAAGGCTAACTTGATTGGAGCAATAGATGGATTCTTTCATAAATATGATCCAAACGGTTATGAAAAAGTCTATGCAAGTCAAGAAGATGCAATGATTGATTTTGATAGATATTTGCTGCAGCAACCGGATGCACTTAAAAATGCAATTAGTAAGACTGCAGAGAATGTGGAAGTTTCTGATGAAGAGTTACAACACATTCAAACAATACTAACAGCGATTGAAGAATTTACGAGCAAACATTCTTCAAAAGCAGAGAGTTCATTATTCAACAACTTGGAAACAAGTACAGAAATAGATGTTTAATAAGTCGGGAGGAAAACATATGAACAGACAAGAACAGTATCAAAATGCATTAGTAGACACAAACAAGGAATTCTTTATCACATTGATTGAAGGAATCATCTTATCAACAGTTATATGGATGATAGGTAAAAATGAGATGAAATTTATGAGTCTTGTTTATTTTGCAATGATTCCATTTGGTTACAAACTGATAAATTACTTATTATCTAAAAACAAGAATCATGTTGATTGCTTCACCTGCATTCTGGATCGGATTATTCATTGCAAAGGTCATTACGGCAGGTATCATCTGTGTTCCTGCATTTATTTATCAGTTGGTCAAGGTTATTATGAGCAACTGTAAACCAAAGCAAGCCTAATCACTATAGATAACCTTTAAAAGATAGCAGTATATTCTTTGGGGCAATTTGCCCCAGGAAAGGAAAGATGGTGATTGTTTGGAAGAAATAGACAAATATAGGCAGCTTGGCTTCAGAGGTAATAAACTGCAGCAGATCAAGATGGGACTTGAAGAGGGACTAGATGTTTCAATTTACGCAAAGCCAGAATATAACGAATGGCAGATGGAACAAATCAGACTTGGACTAAAGGATCATATTGATGTAGGTGTTTATGCCTTTATAACGATACCTGCAGATGAAATGCAGCATATCCGAGAAAAGCTTGTATACGAAAGCGGACAGCTTGAGATACGAGATGAGGAAATCAAGCAGAAAAGATTAAAAAAGATATTGCTTCTGATTGTATCTGCAATTGCAGTTGTAGGATTGGTGTTGATTAGCGTGATTGGTGGAGATAAAATCAAACGCTACATGCAAAGACTTGAAATCAAATTAAAAGATAGTTCTGTTGAAATAGAATATCAATCAATGTTTAATCCAAGTGATTATATCGTAGATTACTCAGAGGAAAACGAAGTAAAACCAAGTATTGATAGTGATGTTGATACAAGTAAATTAGGGTTTGTATAAAGTTAAATATACGATTGATAACGGGATTAAAAATATCTCCAAAACATTAGATGTCAAAGTTGTAGATATGATGCTCCAGTAATCACATTAAGAGAAACCAATGTATCAATGTATCGAACAGATGCATTCTCTTGTGAGGCATACATACAATCAGTAACAGATAATGTGGATGGTGATCTTTCCAAAAATGTTAAAATGTAGCAGTATAGACACAACCAAGGATACTCAAGTAGTAACTGTATAGTGTTGAAGATAGTCAGCATAACAAAGCGGAGGCTACATTGAACCCTGACCATCTATCCGATAAACCAGCACCTACACCTGATGTTATCTATGTTGAGGTGCCATCGGGAAATACATCACAACAAGGAAATAATGGTTCGAGCAATTGCCCCAAGCACAAGTACATCACACGGAACGCAATACTTTATGTTTAGTGATGGATACAATCTTGATTCAGGATATTCAGCATGCATTGCGACTGGATCTGGATACGGAGCATATTCATGCGAGCCAATTATGGGTTCAGATGGATTATACAAAGGATATAAATTAACTTATTAAAATATTGGGGCAAATTGCCCCTGAAGGGAGAAAAACTTATGAACAAGAAAGAAATTATTCATCATTGCAAGTATACTTAGCAAAGAATTGGATTAGTAGTTGATGCTATTCATGCCACCAAAAACAAACAACACAGCAAAACAAGAAACAAGCACTCGAAACTTCTACATCGAAGAAGAACGATAAGAAAGATGATAAGAAGGATCAAACAAACAAGACGAAAAGAAAGATAGCAAAGAAAGAAGATAAGAAGGAAGATACTCCACTACATCCTGAAACATCTGTTACTCCTAGCAACTGGAACTGAGGTACAGAACAATAACAACAATTCTTCAGTAACAAATACTCCAACTACGAATACAACTCCATCTCAACCAGAACCACAACCAATCTATCAAACGATCCATCATGAAGAGGTTGGACATTGGGAAACACAGGTGATAGCTGAAGCGTGGGATGAACCAGTTTATGAACGGAAGATTATTGGTAATAACACTGGTACAGTGTATGCAAGTACATTGAATTTGCAGGAAATACAAACGGCGATGAAGGTTACCACGTAGGAAATGTTCAGGTTGGCACAACTCACCATGATGCCGTTACTCAGCGAGTGTGGGTTGTTGATCAATATGTTGGGATGAAACAGTAATCGTTGGGTATAGATAATTAATAAAATTCATATGTTTAAAGTTTTTCTTGTAGGCGATAGATGTGAAAATTCACCGCCTTTTTAATGGAGAAATCTAAAATAATATCAGTTTATTTTGGTTGTCTGTCACAGGAAATAGGCGATGAGATATAGCAGTAAAACAACAAGTTTCATACAATATAGAAAAATTCAGGAGGAAAAAATGAAATATAAATCAATTAGAAGTAAAATTACTGCCATTCTAAGTATGATGGTAGCCTTTATTGGCAACAATTATTCGGTAAAGCTAAGTCGCCTACAGTATCTCGCAAATGGTGGTGCTGGTTCAGGTGGCTCTGGAGGTGGTGGTGCAACAGGTGATAATCCTGATACACGACGGTATGACCAATGGGGAGCAGATGGAGAACCTCTACAAGGTTGGAAACGAAGCATCAATGAACAATATGCAAGCACGTATCGAAGGCATGCTTTGTAAGACGATGAATCCTATAGCAGTTGGTGGTGGCACACGTCCAGTACCTGAGATTTATCAACAGGTCGCCGTAGCACTTGCAGATGCAATGGCTCGTTCTGCTACAGGTAAGGCGAGAATTGTTGGTGTGTCTAGTATTTACTGGGATGGTGGTAACAACATGCAAGCGGCTTATGATAGCAAATCAAATGTATTACGTCTTGTGGGAACACGTTCTGGTACTGCTACAGAGTTACCTGACAATACAGGTTGGTCTACAACTTACAACAACGGTGATGGTGCTAATGGTAGTAACTGGAGAGATCGGCTGAACAGTATGGTGTAAATAAGGCACCTGACACAAATTTAACTATGATTGTTTGGGCTGTAGCCGAGGGTGAGCCAGTGCCACCAAATATTCAGCTTAAACTTAAGAAAACAAACGCACTCCTACGTTAACACAAGGGAACAACTGTTATGCACAGGATTTAAGTGGAGCAGTATATGAGGTACATCGTAAGTCTGATTTAAGTGATGCAACCTATTTTGACATTAACAACTGATGCTGATGGCAATGCTACTGCACCTAATGAAATTCCGTTCGATGGAACACAGCCTTACTTATATGTTAAGGAAGTAACTGCACCAAGAGGATTTGATAGATCCAACAACCCACGTTGTATCTCCGTATGATAGAAGCATACGGGTTGTAAATTCCACTGATACTCCGTTACATGACCTTTAAGAATCACTTTAAATAAAGATTAGTCCAGATAGTGAGTAGTGGAAAATCCAGCAAGTTTAGAGGGTGCTGAATTTACCATCAAGTATTATGCAGATCATTCTACAATGGATACATTACCAACAGCACTTCTACAAGAACATGGGTTGTGAAGACTGCATTGATTGTGGTAGATATGTTACAACTTTAGATGAGTCTCAAAAAGTTGAAGGCGATCCATTCTACCTTGATGGAGGAATTCCAACATTACCACTAGGTACAATTACAGTAGAGGAAACAAAAGCGCCAGCAGGCTATACGCTACAGAATAAAATGTTACATGCAGGTGGTCAGGAAGTAGCGAATGGAATTGCATTATTCTAATACATAGAGAACGATCAACACATTGCAGAAGTCGTTGGAGGTAATGAGTACACTGTTGTAGAAGGCGTTGTACGTGGTGGATTGGAGATTCAAAAGAAAGACGCAGCTACAAATGAAAATGTAGGGTTGCTGTTTTTGGAAATCATTAACAAGAATAACTTTGATGTTGTAGCTAGAGACGCGGACGAAACGTACTTGGCACTGCCGATTAGCAGGACAAGCTTTTAAACTATGCAATCACAACAGATGCTAAGCGGTCATTGGCAATCAAGTGATAACTTTCTTGCCGGTTGGTGATTATGAATTAGTAGAAGTATCTGCACCAGCAGGATACTACTTAAACACAACTGCAAAACCATTTGAAATCAAAGATAATAGAGCAATCGTTAGTCTTGAATTTGCTGATGAGAAGATTGTAATTGATGTGTAAAACAGATGGCAAGGGAAACAACGTAGTTGGAGCAAATTAACATTAATTGAAAAAGATACAGGAAATGAAGTTGCCACATTCATCACTACAAAAGAAAAACACAGATATTTCTAAGTTTGTTGAAGGTGGAAAGACTTACATCTTACGTGAAGACGAAGCACCATTTGGATTTGAGAAGGTTGATGATATTGAATTTACTGTAACTGGAACAAGACAAAGCGAGCAAATTATATCTGCTGTGGATCAACGTAAAGTGTTCTACGTGAGTGCAATCAAGGTAGATGCTATGGATAACTCAAAGAAATTAAAGGGTGCTGAATTGACATTATTTAAAGCGGATGGCACGGTTGCTTTAGATAAGGATGGTAAAGAATGCAAAGGAATCACTGATGGCGAAGGAGTTATCACCTGGGCTGTTGAATATGCTGATGATTTAGGTGGATATTATGTTCAAGAAACTGCTGCTCCAGAAGGCTACCGAATCAATCATGATCACTTCCAAGTAGAATTAAGTGAGGATTATGATTTTGCAGTGAATAATGCAGTGAAAGTGGTTGTAAACGATATGGCACTTCCATCAGTTAAGACAGGTGATACATTCAATGCGGTAGGATTATCTATGATGTTTGTGGGTGGTCTAGCTGTGGCAGTGTTCTTATTTCTTAGAGAATTAGTTAAGTAAAGAGTAGAATATGCTTGGGGCAATTTGCCCCAAGTTTTTTAAAGATTAGAAGAAATGTTGTAAACAGAGAGAGAGAAATAAAAATGTGGAACAACAGAGTAATTTTTATCAGGTAATTTAGTTAGAGATGTTGAAGTAAAGGCAACAGAAGGAGAAAGTAGCAAGCATGTAGCAAATTTTGACAGTTGCTGTGCAAACGTACAAGTATCCAAAGAAGATGCCGCAGACTTTATTAATTGGTGTTGCCTGGGGACAGGTTGCTGATTATTTAGGTTCTTATGGTAAGAAGGGCAAGCGTATTGAGTTGGAAGCGACAGTTGCATACACGCACATACAGAGAAGGAAGATAAGAAAGTCTACATTTCAGAAGTCTATGGGATGATTGCCATTTATTTGTAAAGAAAGATAAAGATGTCAATGATGAGGAATAGGTATCTTAAATACTATTTTATAGAGGAATATAAATGGAAAGAAAAATGGAATAGCACAGTTATTAGATGAGAATGGTAATCTAAAATCTTGGGAGAAACAGTTGCTTGAATATGAATATGGATTGATTGATGATACTTTTCTTATTGTTCATTCCGATTCAAAGAAATTAGCATATACAGGTATTGATGATTTACCAATAACAATCAAGCTCATCCGTAATTCGAAAAATTAAAAATTAAACATAATATTCCAGTATCTGTTCTTGTTAATGCAGATACAATGTTAGAAAAATACTTTGCTTGGTGTTGAGTCTAAAGATAGAGATGATTCGATTGTATTCTTATTAGATAAATTTAATAATGAGCAATATCCAATAATTGCAGTTATAAGAAAAAATCAGGGAAAAGGTTATCTGGAAGTTAATGAAGTCGCTAGCATTTACGATAAAAAGAACTTTGAGAATTATTTAAATAATGCGATAGAGCAAAATAAAAAGTCTGGATAAATCAGATAGAGAGAGGTAGCTTCTCGAGGGCCTCCACTGCCCTCAGACATACTATCTCTGTCACACAAATGATATACCATCTGCTGTACATAATCAAGTAGACGAATTACCTTCAACCACTGGTGAAATAACAAAAGTATCTATTGAATCTTCTGGTGACTACAATTGTCCCAAGAAACAACAGATGCTTTTTCTAAAGGTTGATTATAGTAAAGGCATCCAGCAAAAAGTCAAATAGAAGATACAACATCAGTAGAACTAGAAGTGATAGAAACACAACAAGAGGTTGTAATGCCTGTAGAGGAAGATGTAATCATAGAAGATAGTAATTCATCTTTATTGGAGAATGTATCTATGGAAGATGATGGAATCGATTTTGATTAAGAATGCTTGAGGCAACTCTGCCCCAAGTTTTTAAAGAGAAAGGATGTGAGGAAATGATATATGAATACTGGTACACGATTCCAGATAAGAATGGGGTTGATTTGATTTATTATAGTCAGATTTCATCAATAAAAATGAGTTCAGTACTAGTTATAACTCAGTGCCTGAGTTAAAAGAAAGCGATGGAAAGTAGATTCTCAAAGTTATTGAGAAAAGGTGTAACAATCGAACTAAATACAAAGGAACAGAATAATGTTACTTTTGATATTTTCTTCAATGGAATTCCTATTTTAGAAAAAGTGCTGTAATTTTATTTATTTAGGTGATGCTAGAGATGCAATCCATCGAATAGAACGGTATAAGATTCAAAGCTTAGAATCTGTAATACACAATAAGAGATTGTATTACAAGGTAGCCATCAAAGATAAAGTATTACTGATTCTCAAGTATCCAGACATGGTATTTCAAGGATATGCGACACCAAAGAGAAACTTTGAAGTAGTTACAGATGATCTCATTTCAAGAATCACAATGGAAATTGCAAAGATAATGGTAAAGATAGGAGATTTGATGCAGGAGGGATTTAATCAACTACGGATAAAAGTTGATCCAATGAAGTTGAATGGACGAGAGTATAAAGTATTTTTCCAAAAGGTTCTAGATATGAAGGCTATTATGTAATTTTGGATCTTTCAAAAAGCGAAAGTAGATAAGGCTGAATTAAATAGTCTAATCATCGAAGATAAAATATAGTAAATACACCATTACGAATGGTATCGAGAAACAAATCATTTCATTTGATGAATTGATCTATGTCATGTGTTTAGAGATTTTATCAGATTAGTTATAAGTGATTTTAAAAGATTTGGGGCAATTTGCCCCAGGAAAGGAAAGTAATAGATGGAGAAAAGACGAGAGATAGAGATGACAGAGGATGACTTTAAAGAATTATTGAAAAACGATCAATGAAGAAGATGAAGAGTCATCTCTATTAGAAGAAAATCCAGATGAGGAGATCTTGTTCTATGTCAGAAAATAAAAAGTTTGTTACGAAGACAAGAGAGCAGCTTGCGGAGTTCTACCTAAAATCATTAGAAGAAAACGTGATCCCTTGGGAAAAGACATGGCAAGGTTCACGACCAGAAAATCCTATTTCAAAAACAAGGTATAGAGGAATTAATTACCTACTGCTGGAATTCATTGCGACTAAAAGAGGGTATGAAGATACTAGATGGGCTACATTCAATCAGATTGCTGATAAGGATAATAAATATCATCCTAATCAAAAATGGCACTTGAAAAAAGGTTCTGAAGGAGTGCCAGTAGAAATAGCCAAGATGATCAATCGTGAAACAAAACAAACTATTGATTTTGCAGAATATGCAAAGATTGTTGGCGATGATCCAAATGAAGCACAGAACTATGCGGTGATGTTACGTACCTATACAGTATTTAACTACTCATGTATAGAAGGTGTACCTGAGCGTACAAAGCGAAGAGAACACACAGTATCTATGCCTGCTTTACAAGAGTTTTGTGATGAAGCTTTAAAAACAATGGGTGTTGAGTTAAATCATTATGGTGATCGAGCATTCTATAGTGTGAAAGATGACAAGATCGTATTACCTACGAAAGGATTCATTTGAAAACAATTGGAGGATTATCATGCGACACGATTGCATGAAACGGCACACTCTACTGGAGCAGAGAAACGCTTGAATAGGGATTTGAGTGGAAGATTTGGAAGTGCTGAATATGCTGAAGAAGAACTGAGAGCAGAGATTGCATCATCTATTCTTTTTGCAGATCTACATATGCCAACGGAAGCTAAACTATTAGATAATCATAAAGCGTATATTCAATCTTGGATTGAAATATTAAAAATGATCCAAAGATTCTTTTTCCAAGCAATCAAAGATGCAGAAAAGATTAGTGATTATATCCAGGAGCAGGCACCAATCGCAAGAGAGAAAAATACACCAAGAAAAGTTGCAAGAGGGAAAATCAACAGGATTATTCCAAATACATTCAGGAGAAAAATCAAGGATGATTTTTAAATGAGAGAGTCTGAGATGGAATATAGATGCCTGGATGAACATCAGGACTGGATTAATGATAAGTTCTGATGCGTATAAGAAGGGCAATTCTGAAGAGGAAAAGAGTAAGCATATGAAACCTTACGAGATGCACTCTAATCAATGCTGGTTTTAGATTAATACATGAAAACCAGAAAGTTTTATCCAGTGATGCATGCTATTATGAATGAGGGTATCGTAGGCATGGGCTTTGAGGACGAAGGAATAAGTTTTTAATTAGAAAGAAGGAAAATAACATGAAGAATATTAGAAATAAAGTATCTGCAGCAATTACTACAGTATCTGTAACTGCATTGAACATAATGACTACACATGCTGAAGGATTAACATTTAATGAAGGAGAAGCTAAATCACTTGTAGAGACATTCTTAAACCATTAACAAGTTTCTTATTATGGTTTGTACCTTTGGCGGCTTTTGCAGCAAGCATTTGGGTTTATATCAAGTGGACAGGAAAAGATGAAGCTGAGCAAGAACAGAAACCATGGTCAAAGTCAGTTGTAAAGATTGTTACTGGTGCAGTTGTTGTTGAAGCCTTATCAGCAATCATGAAAGTTTTTGGACTTTAAAGAGTCTGGGGCAATTGCCCCAAGTTTTTAAAGAGAAAGGATGTGAGGAAATGAAACCAGGAGATATGCTGTTGGACATGATTAGAAATATGATCTGGTTCTTCTGTAAATTCTCATTTGAATTAATGGATCAAATCTATAAAATCTTAAAAAGAATTAATAGGATTGAATCTAGGAAATTTTGATTTTATTTGGAATTGGTGGACTGGTTACTTGTTTTAACAGGTTCCTTAATCATCATTCGATTTGTATTTTATTATTTACAGACAATAACGGATGAAGAAAAGATTCTAAAGTTTAGTCCAACGGATGTATTTAAAAAGTTTGCTATTTTAGGAATTGTTATATTACTCATGCCAGGGTTCTTTAAAGGTGTCTCTGGTATTTCAAGTGGATTAACAAAAAGCATAGGAACATTGATTACAGGTTTTGATGAAAACACAAAACCATCATCAATTATGGTTGCTGCAGGATATGGTGGAAGTGATGTTTCTGAAGTTAAATTAGATACGATTGATATTAATAAACTGAATGCAACAAAAGATGCTTATCTAATTTATCCATCTGCTTTCGATATTGTATTTGCTGGAGTCTCTGCTGGTGTGGCAGACTTTTTATTTGTGTTTATAGGAATACAAGTTGCACAGAGAATTATTAATCTTCTGTTGAAGATATTGAATTCACCATGGGTATTTTCTGGAATGTTTGATCCAGACAATAATACCTTCTCGATATGGTGGAAATTATGTATAGCTGATTTCTTAACCAACTTTTATCAGATGATGCTGGTGATTTTAGTATTGGCTGTAACACCAGCCGTTCCAATTTCTGCACTAGCAAAAGTAATCTTCTTTATCGGTGCCTTATCTGCAGTAATGAATGCACCTACTGGTATTGCACAGTTGCTTGGAGGAGATGTTGGCGTAGGCACTGCATTCCAACAGATGCAATCATTAGGAATGATTTCTTCTGCAATGAGCGGTATTGGTGGTATGGCTGCTGGAGCGGTTCTTACAATGGGTGCTAGTGCCATTTATGGAGGCGGACGTGTAGCAGGTGGGACTGGATTACTACATTCTGCAGGAGAAGCTTTAGGTGGTCTTACAGGAGGCTCTGGAGGTATCCTTGCAGGAATCGGAAATACAAACGGTTCTGAAGGTGGTGCTAGTCCTTTGGGGCAAATTGCCCCAAGCCAGGTAACAGCAGTCGGAGTACCAGGATTAGATGACTCTATGATGCCACAAAGCAGTGTAAATCCATCCATGATAAGTGGATTGGGAAGTGGAGATGGCGAAGGTACACCTCCAGACGAATGACAAAAGACGGTAATTCTATTGCAAGAAAAATTGCGGACATGAATAGTAATAGCAGAATTGGACGTATGGTAAATCAGGCTGGATCAAGTCTATATCAGATGTCAGCAAATCGCTTATCTAGACCTGTTCAAACACGTACAAGAGGTGGAATGATCCAGAGTAGACAGTCTCATGTTGTTACTGCAGCAAGAGCAGCACATAGAATGTATGATGCAGCTAAAGGAGGTAGTAACGAATGAGATTTAATAGTCCAGCACCTTTTAAAAAGTGGAAAATTGGTTTTAGGAAAATATAGGAAGTTGGATCTAATGATATTTGCTGCAGGTATTATTAGTACTTTCTTTTTCATGTATGTATATTTATCTGCACTGGAAGGAAGAAGTGCAGTTGTAATTGTGCTATTGGCACTTCCTGCAGGTATTGGTTATATGCTAATTCAACCTTATGGAATCTATCACAACTGGCTAGAGTATCTACATGTACTCTTTTTATTTAACCGTACAAGAAAAGTATGGGTAAGTGCTGGGGAATATCAAGATACTGGTGGAAGTTCAATAGATGAGGAAGTTAGCTATGAATAAAATAAGAAAACTAACAAGCCTAGAAAAGAAACAAAAAGATAGGCTGATAAAAGCAAAGAAGGACACAAAAACTTTGCGAAAAAAAGTAAATACAACAATGGATTGGATGAATATCCGTGAAGTTGGAGAAGACTATATCATGCTGAAGGATGGGAACAAGGAAGCATGGATCAGAGGTATTAAAGTCAATCCACATGATATTTTCTTAGATGACTATGAAGAGCAGGTTAGACATGTCGATGGACTAAGAATTTGTTTGAATAAGTTACGATTTAAAATGTATTACAGTTTTGTATTAACAAAAGTTGATGTCCAATCATATATTGATCAGATTATTGAAGGACAGAGAATGGAAGATGACCGTATTATCCAGACAATGATGGATGGAGATATCGACAAATTAGACAGTTTTCTGTGATGCATATAAAGAATTAAATTTCTTTATCACTGATCCGTTCTGAGCGATCCAAAAAGAGTTGGATAAAAATTATTGGGAATTGTTTAATGAGTTTTTCTGTTGCTGGCTTCCAGCCAAAGAAGCTGAATGAATTGATTTTTATAATTACATTGCGTATGTCTTTGAAAATACCCAGTGCCAGATTACTACTATTCCAGGGGAATATTCTCATATGAAAAAATGTCGAAATGGAATACAATGCGAATGATGATCAATATGAGTTGGTAGATAATACAAACCATTATTAGATGCAAGAGATGCACCTATTGAAAATCTTATTCCAGAGATAAGTACGATCAGACAATCGAGAATGGCACCATTTTGTTTCTCATTAAAGCCAGATCATTACATGATAGGCGAGAAATATGTATCTAATATCTTGATAAAGCGATTACCACAGGGATACGGTCTTGGTATTCTTTGCGATTATGTAAATAATCCAAATATCAAGTTATTTATGACAACGGATACTGCAGATGAAAGTATTGCTAAAGGACTCAAGATGGAGTACCAGGAAAAAGAAAGAAAGTATTACCAGACAAGAGATCCGCAAGTCAGACAACATCTGCAAAATGACCTAGCATCTTTGAATGAGTATATTCAGGAAATCCTACGTGATACGGATAGAACACATAATGTCATTATGGTGTTATCTGTATATGCAGACGATTTACAGAGTCTAAGAGGAATGGTAAAGGATATAAAACTACGAATGCGCAGCATAGGCTTCATGCTTGCAGATGCAAGATATTTAGAAGAGGCTGTTCTACGTATATCATGTCCTTTATTCTTTAAAGCAAAATCCCCGTTTATTGTTGAACAGAACTTTGGTTTCTTGCTACCTTCTAGAGGTGTTGCAGGACTATGGCCATACGTTTTTGAAACACTGAAAGATCCAAAAGGGATGCTGCTAGGATGTGAGCTACAGAATAAGGGAATCATCATGTTTGATCCATTCTTCATAACACGCATAAGAGTGAAGCCCGTTTAACACAACGCATCAATGGCAATATGATTGTGTGTTGGTAAATCTGGTTCAGGTAAGAGTACGACAATGGGACTACTTATCAGAGACCTCATAAAGAGAAAAGTCCGTATCGTATGGATTGATCCAGAAAACAAGAATAGAAACCTTACTAAGAAATATGGTGGAACCTATGTTGCTTGGGGACAAAAAGGAAATATCATCAATATCTTTGACCTGAAGAAGATTACTTCAGAGGAAGAGGATGGAGATGAGAAGATGTATGATACTGAGATTGCTATTCACAATGTTATTGAAGATATTAACCAGGTGCTACAATTCTTATATCCAAATATTTCTGAAGATACTTTAACTTTCACTGGTGATATTACGTTTAGAGCATATGCGAAAGTTGGTATTACAAGAGATGAGAATGGGCAATTTGCAAGCTTTAAGGGACTACATTATGAAGATATGCCTACATTCGAGACATTTAATGAATGCCTGGAAGAGAGAATCAAAGAATTAAAAGAAGATACTGCAGCTAGAGTTGAATTGGATCGCTTGATGGATCTAAGAATGAAGATGCAGCGTATCATGGCTTGAATGGAGGTTTACTTTGTTGGTCATACAACAGTTACATTTACAAATCCAGAAAGACAGATCATTGCCTTCGGAACAAAAGCATTATTCAACGCATCTTCTAATCTGAGTGCAGCTTTAAATCACATTATGTTTAAGTTTTCCTGGGATCAATGTTTGGATAATAATGATCAGTCTGCCTTCATTATTGACGAGGCACATACAATGATTCTACAAGGTTCAACAGCACCATTGATTGCTCAATTCTACAGACGTGCCAGAAAGTATAACTGTATGATGATTGTTGGTACACAAGAACCACGAGACTTCGCAGATGACAGGATCATCACGCACGGTAAAGCAATTTTTAATAACTCTACATATAAAATCGTCATGTACCTGGATAAAGATGCATGTAATGACGTATTGAAATTATGCAACTTCAATAGTAATGAAATTACTTATCTGCAGAATTTCCAATTAGGGCAAGCAATCTTTATTTGCGGCAACAGAAGAATTCCAATTCAAATCATCGCTACTGAACAAGAATTAAGGAAATAGGAGTTGAGTAACCACAATGAAGATATCCTTTGAGAAGCTGTTTAAATGGGTTTGTACGGGCTTTCTTCTTATGATGATAGGAATGGTACCTATTATGGCAATTGGCGCTGTTCTGCAGCCTGTAGCGACTGCTACGAATGCAATCGTATCCTTCTTCAAAGGTCTGAATGGAAATGCAGATATTGAAGGCTTAGAAGAAAGTGTAAAAGCCTGGATAAATAGTCCGGAATACCAAGGTATATCTAAGTATAAGCCTTCTGATTATCGCTCATATTATCTTGCACAGTCTGTTTCATTTTATTATTTCAAGACAACGGGTAAGTTTATCGTAAGTGATGGTGATTATGAAGCGTATATACAGATCTTCAAAGATGCAGATTCACAAGAATGCTTGAAAGAGATTGAATCAAGATATGGTTTCAAAATGAGTGAAGATGAATCAACAAATGTAAGAACACTGGCAGTTGCGTTGATACCTGGAGGACAAAGAGGAATCAACGATCCAGTAGGGGAACCGGTTGAAAGGGCGATTGCATGGATGACACAAATAGCCAATGATGATAGTCATGGTTATTCTCAGGTAACTAGAAATGGCAATCCAAATTATGATTGCTCTTCATTGATCTGTTCAGCAATGAGATATGCCGTGGATTTTACTCGTACCAATTACTCCACACACTCAATGAGATTGGTATTTACTAATGCGGGAAATTGGATATGGATTCCTAGATCTGAGTTAGGAGATATTTCTAATGAAGCTGTTATAAGCGGACGTTCCAATCTAAAAAGGGGAGATATCCTTTTGAATGAAACAGAACATACAGAAATCTACCTTGGAAATGGACTTAATCTAGGAGCGCATTGGGATTGGGATGGTGTTAATGGTGATTCATCAGGAAAGGAAATCTGCAGTGGATTTATATTGGGATTCAAATTGGGATGGCGTTTTACGTTATGTAGGAAATTAGTTTTTGGGGCAATTTGCCCCAAAGAGTACCTAGTAGTAGATTCATATGGATACGCAGCAGCACACTCAACCATTCAGGTCTTGTGTGCTGCTTTTAAAATACTTTAACCAGATGGATGCCTTCGCAGCCGATTCTGCTCAGGCTTTTTAAGCAACTGTTTTAACAAACAGACTGCTAAATTAATTCTGATTTATCTTTCAAACCCTTGGCACTCTGACCTTTATCGACAGACGAGATATAAAATAGTGATACGAGTTTCTGCGAAAACTCTTACCGCGCAGCTTTTGCTGTCCTTTGTTTTTATCTCTAACGTTGCACATTTACGAGCCTTATATCGATGGATTGACCCTTGTCATCATCCTCATGACGAGTAAACTGTCGAAGCGACTCTGCAGCTCAAAAATGCAAGGGCTTCGGGCAAGTCAATCACATTTCATTGGCTTGGCTCTTCAATGCTTCACTTGTCTATGTTTGCGTAGTCGTGCCAAGGGTGGCACTCAGAAAGACTACCGAAAGGTAGATGAGGAATCTCCACATGAAACACTACTACAGATTTATTATCAACTACGATGAAGACGAAACACGTATCTTCATCAGTCCAAAGGAACTAAAGAAAAGGTGCTGTCGCAGTTGTCCATTCTTATGGTGAACAATTTGCAATTGTTACTGTCTTAGAACCAGTCAGTGAACTTGAAGCACTCAACAGGTTATCAACGTAAATGTCTTGAAGATGTCATTTGCACAGTTGATGTCACAGAGTATCTTGTAAAGCAAAAAGCAATTTCCGAGCGTTCCAAACTTGAAGAGTTAATGGATGAAAAGATGGCAGAGTTGAAGTATGAAGACCAACTAAAAAGACTGCTGATAGAAGTGCAGACTTCAAAGTACTGTATGAGGCTTATCTCAAAACATTATCGCCTGTTACAGATGATGTACAGGAAACTTTAGATGGTGAATAGTTGTTGGATGTGGGAAGAGCAATCTTCCCACAACAACATCAGATGAAAAGGAGAACATATGGATTACTTGGTTATGAAAGCACTCTTTCAACTAATGATTGATAAGAGCCATCGTGAATTTATCAAAGCGATAATTTCAATTGAAACGGATGTAGAAGATGAAGACAGATTAAACAGGTTATATGACTTCTACATGGAAGATGATGATATGTCGTTATTAAATTATGCTTTAGTGGAGTATCGGCTTTGGGGCAAATTGTTCTGAAAGACTGCCGAGCTCCATCCAGCCAAGATAATTTCCTTGGCTGACGTTACGCACGGCAGTAAAATGAGTAACACTTCACATTACCAGAAAGATTCTTGGTAATAGTTTTTGTTCGTGTTTATAGTTGGTTCACCACTGTATCTCATATAAATGGATACTCGTGGTTTTTCTATCTATGATTCCAGCCAAAATCGCAAAAAACGCTCTATTTGTCTGGAAAGAAGATAAGGAATTTCGTATTACGAAATTGGTGTTACGCAAACTGCTCAACGAGCAATTCGTTTATTTTAAAGTCTTTTTCGTATTACAAATCGTAATACGACGTAAACGCTTTTTGATTTTTCGTAATACGTTCGTAAACGTCGTAGTTATTTTTCGTAAAAATAATTCTGAGTTTTTAAGAAAAAAATATAAATGATAGGGAAGGTGATGTGATTGTGGCAAAGAATGTAGTGGCTTTTGATTGGGAGATGATACAAAATCTCAATTAGATTTGTTGGAAAGTATGGATTATAAATTGGCAGTTTCTGAAAATAGAAGACCATTAACGAGAACAGAAATTGCAGAACAAGCAATCAATAATTATTACATACAGGAATACAAATGAATATAAAAATGATCCACAAGTTAAGATGATGTTTAAAGTCATGGATGAATTATTTCAAAAATATTTTGGTGAGTTGAATGGATGATCTTGGGAAGCAATGGATGACATTCGTCTGTTACTTTTATATGTTCAGGTGATTTCAAGAACATTAAATTTCCAAGAGCAACCAGCAGAGTTTGTATTGAAATTTATTAATGGACGATATGATTTTTAAGATGAAATTGAAGCAAAAGTAAATCGTGATTTGATTGATTCAAGAATTATTTCTTTAGTGAAATCTCATTCAAGATTTGCAACGTGAGTCATTAAGAACAGAAAGTGAAGAGGAAAAACGAAAATGAATAGCAAAAATTACTAAGCGAAATTATGAAGAGAGAACAAAAGATAGAACAACTTTCTAAAAATTAATGAGTAGTACATCTCAAAAGAATGGAGTGCAAAAGTGAACTTAATGAATTAAATCGTATTAGAAAAAGATTGAAGATATTGAAGCTGAAGCAATCAAAAACAAAATACTTTGGAAGAGGATTTGAAAAATATTAGATAGACCTACCAAGCAAAAGCAAGAGAAAGTAGCTGAGACAGATGCCGGTTGAAATAGATAAAGTTAGATTCTTTCAATTAGGAAGTCAGGCTCCAAAGAACTCTAGGTTCAGCGAATCATCACACAAGATACATTATTTGGAAAAGGTGGATGGTTAGAATATACACAACGTGATGAGGCAACACAGCCAGATAAAGAGTATTATGCTGAGCGTGATGATGGATTCTTTGGGTACACTTTCAGACAAGAAGCGGCAGATGGATTGACCATGACTTCAATGGGAGATTTTTCTGTAGATAATATTTCTACATTTGCTGAAGCATGTAAATCATCATTTAAAAAGAATGGGGATATTGTTTTGGGACATGGTAATTTCTTTTGACTCATCATATGACTATGCAGAGAAGTGTGGATTACATAGTCAAAAGATTATGCAACCATGATTTCTAAAATCATGCCAGAGTTTTTCAGGAAGATTGATTAAGACCAAGCAATATGCTGTGGTGGGAAAACTATCATAAGAATACAGAACATCCCACATATGCATGTGTGCTATCTTGAAAAAAATAAGACAAGGGATAGAGGTAAACTTACTCTTTCAGAATTAAAAAAATTAAAAGCAATTATCATAAAAGAAATTGGATTGAGAGAAGAGTTGTTTAAAAATACTGCTATTGATCCAGAACGTTTTTTAAAAATAAAAGATGCAGAAACTAGAGAACTTATACGTGCAACTCGTAATTATGATTTTACAAAAATCAAGAATGTTCTAGATCTTGCTACAGTGTTACCTAGATACGGACGTATGCAATATGGTTCTTATCAGATTATGCCATATAGAGAGAAGTTGGATGAGATTGCAGAGGAGTTTCTAAACTCAGATGCACTCAAGGAGATGTATAAAAGTTTCTTAGAAAAACTAGATACTCTTTCACAAACAATGGATACCGCTGCAGGTACGGACATAGCAACAATTAAAGATACAGAAATCAAAAAACTACATAAACAAATCGGAAACATTATTTTTGGATCAGATTAAAGACATGCGAGCTGCCAATTATAAGAGTTCAAGATTAGATAAGCCGTTTGTAGAAAGACAATTTGAAAAGACAGAAGCACCTTTGCTGGAAAAGAACAGTAATAATCCAGAATGGAAAGAGTACCTGGAAGTGAAGAGACAATTAGAATATGGAAATTCAGAAGGTGAAAAGGTGAATCATTCCTTTCTACATGGATGCATAGAAACGCTTGAAGGATTGGTAAATAAAATTACAGATTCTAAATTAAATGCTTTGGTATCACATAGATTAGCAAAAATGTATTTCTATGGTGAAGGTGGAATCACTGATCCACTAAAGACAGTCAAATATGCAAAGCAAGCCATCAGGAATGGATATACAAAAGATTATGTTCTCCTGGCAAAGGCACAGTTCAAACTGGATAGGGCATCAGAAGGAATGGATACATTGTACGTTGGAATGACACATGGAGATCCACTTGCTACATACTCATATGGAATTCATGAAGTAAAAGGGGACATGTGTAATAAGAACAAGATAGATGGCTTTCGATGTATCAAAGTGGCTGCAGAGATGGGTTGCCTTCCTGCTATCAATTATTTGAAAACACATGATAAATCTAGTTTCAAAGAGACGATAGAGAAGAACCTTGGAGTAAAGATTAAGAAGCCTGTTATCTCTTCAGGAAAGCAGATGAGTGAAGCTGCTAAGTATATGTATAACTCTTCTCAACTTAGCGTAGCGACAGGGCTAATCAATCGAGAGATTGAAGCGTATCTGAATAATGATAAAGAATTAGAAACGGAGTGGTAAGCAATGGGAAAGATTATTAGATTTTTATTTCTATCAATCACTGCAGCGATGGGAATACTCTTTTTAGCAATCCAGGTAATTCACTTAGGAGTTACCCATGATCCACAAGTATCTTTTGATTATAGGTTCCTTCTTCTTGGTGAAGATTATGTATTACTGAAGGTAGTAGGAGCATTGATTGGACTAATGACCTTTCAAATCTTTTATGCTACTTTCTTTGGCAGAAGTGGACATGGAGCAAAAGGAAAACATAAACGTGCCTTGACGAGCCAGGAGAAGAAACAGTTTTCTGATGTTGCTAATTGGCAAGAGATAAAAAGAAATAGTCAGAGACTTGAATATGATAATACAGGGCATCTAAAAACAAGATCCATATTGATTTGGTTAGATCATGTACTTGATCCATTTAGAAGGTTTTGGAATGAATGCTGTACGATTCTAAAGGTTTCTGATAAGTACCGTAAAAACACAATAAGGACATATGAAAATAGCAGGTAAGAAAACAAATTTTAGAGGTGGTATTCCCTTAGCTGTGAAATGGAATAGACTCTATGTTGATGCAGGTGATAATCACGCAATTATCAATGCATCATCCAATGCTGGTAAGACTGTTTCTTTTGTAAATCCAATGATTGATGCATTGCGTATGACAGGGGAATCCATGATTATTAACGATCCGAAGGGAGAATTACTTTATGAACATAAAGAACAATTACTTTCAGATGGATATGATGTAAGGGTAATTAATTATATCCACCCAGCGGAAGGAGATAGACATTCTCCATTAAGTATTGTTATTGATTCTTATCGAAAGGCAGAGAAAGAATACCTGGAGAGCAAGGAAGAATACACTGCAAAAATCACAGAATACCTGGATAAAATAAACGCTGCTGAAGGGCTACAAAAACAAAGGCTAGAGAATGAATTGTTAGAGTATATGAAGTACTACGCACCAGAGTTTGACTATTCTAAAGCAGCTATGTTTTTAAGAGAACTTGCAGATCAGTTCTTTTATGATCCAAAGGCACACAATGAGGCACATTTTAATGATCAGGCTTCTAGTTTGTTCCAGGGAATCGTGTTTCTACTATTAGAGGAAAAGTCCTATAATCCAGAAAGTAAGAAAAGAGAACCTGTTCCGGATGAGGAAATCAATTTCAAGTCCGTAATGGAAACATATAGATCAGGAATGGAAACAGTATTGGTTAAAGCAGGTGCAACCGTTATGAAAGTACCAAAGTTGAAATTCTTGTTAGAGAGAAAGCGTAAGAAGACAGATGAATCCTATAAGAAATTGATGGCATTCTTGAGTACTGGAGATAAGGAAAGAGGTTCTATTGTTACTTCATTTGAAAATAAGATGAAGGATGTAACCTTAAATGAAACTGTCTTACGAATGATGGCAAAATCAGACTTTGATGTTGCGGACATTGGAAGAAAGAAGACAGCACTATTTATAGTCGTTCATGGTGAAAAGGATACTTATTACAGATTGGTATCCTTGATCATTAATCAGACCTTCCAATTACTGATGCAATTAACTGAAGAGCAACAAAAGATTACTGGTAGATTGCCAGTACCATGTAATTTAATTTTTGATGAATTTGGAAACTTTCCAGCACTTAAGAATATTAAAGGTATTTTGACTTTTAGCCGTTCTGCAGGATTTAGATCATTCATGGTAGTCCAGGATCTACATCAGTTCTCTGAGATATATGGAAGGGATGTTGAATCAATCATCGAAAATAACTCAGCTAACTTTATTTACCTATATGGTAAGGATATGGATACGATCAAGCGTATTTCAGCTATGAGTGGTAAGAAGCTTGTGTGGAAATCTGATAAGGGTTCTTATGAGGAGGCTCCAGTTATTTCTACGGATCAATTACAACAATTATCTATGGGTGATGCAGTCATTATCAGTGCAAGAAAGAAGGCATATATCTTCAGAATGCGTAATTATAAGAAGTATTCATTCTACAAGAATAAGAAGAAGTATGTTCCTGGAGAAACAAGAAGATTGCGTAATGTTAGAGTGTATAACGTTCAAGAGCATTATGATGCAGACCAAAAGATTAGTGATGCATTTGATAGTAAGAAAGACCTACTGTCTGGTGATCCTCAGTTATCTGCAGAGTTAAAAACAGGTGTTGAACAACTGCAGGAGAAACAATCATTGATTCCTACTGCAGGATTTGGATTAGGTGCCGCAAAATAAGGAGAAGTCATAATGAATACAATAAAGTTTGTAGAAGAAGTACGCTTAAAAGAAGCGTTTTGGGATAAATATAAATACAGAACAAACATTCTGGCTAGTCAATTTGAGAGTGTTGCGAGACATGGTGGTGTAGATCTGCTTACTGCAGAATTGGTAGAAAACAAAACAACAAAGGAAACAGCAATCCAATTTGTATCCTTCGAGTTCAAACTGGATGATATTAAGAAGGCTATAGCACAAGCTGAAGAGAATAGCCGTTTCTGCCATAAGTCTTTCATAGTGATTCCATTAGAAAAAGACAAGGTAATCAATGATAGATACAAAGACTACCTGAAGAAAGCAAAAGTATATTGGAGTAATGGGAGTTTCAACAGATGGTAGATGGACGATCTTGCACAAACCATGGACGCATAAGGATGATGAATTAGAGTACAACCAGGTATTATTAAAAATGTTGGTAAATAGTAGTAAATCAGTAATATAAGACTTAGCTAGAGATTGTATTAAATGTACAAATGTGATACCATTCAGTTGTAGTTAGTGGAGAGTCCTCAGCCGTAGTAGGAAGTTGACAAAATGTGGAGAGTCCCTAGCCGTAGTAGGAAGTTGACAAAATGTGAGAGTCCCAGCCGTAGTAGGAAGTTAAAAATGCCCTCATTATGAGGCTTTTTGTGGAGGAATTATGGAAAGAAAAATATATCTATATACAATATCTAATAGTTATATAAACTATCTGCAAGAATTTGACACAAAAATATCATTGCATAATTCAACGCAAGGTAGTGTTTATGTAGGGCTGTTTTAGAGATAAGCAATGATGTTTTCATACTTTGTACCTTTAACAAGTTACTCCAAAGAAAAAAGAAGAGAGAATGAAACATAGAAAGCAATTGGTTTTAAGCTTACACGAGCTTGGAGACAGTGATAACAAACTGGGATATATGTTGTTTAACAATATGATTCCCTAAGCCAAAGACAGAATTGCAACTAATTGATTTATCAGACCAAAGCATTCCAAAGAATAGGATGATGAAGTCTAGAGAAACATATATGAGAAGTATCTTAAGTGGAATAGAAAATAAATCTGCAGTGGTATATCGAAAACAGATTGATGGTGACCCTTATTATGTAAGGTGGTGTTGTGACTTTACTTTATTGGAAAGAAAGTGTGTTGAGTTTATTGAAAACAACCATAATCAATCAAAGGTAATTGAAAGAAATGAAGATTTGGAGATAGAAATTTAAAATGTTTCTAACAGCATATAATTTTTAAATTATAAACCGAAAAATATACTGTATTTTGAAAGTGCAGATTTTGATTAAAAATATATAATTACTGAAGAGGAGATGTATAGAATACTATATTCTATATTTAACGTAAATATGGGGAATAAGAATAATCAGAATAAAAAGAATAAAGGAAATAGAGGGAAGAGTACTGAGGACTCTAAAATCAACGGCACGCAGATAGAGTAAAAAAATACCAGATACTCAGAATGGAGAAAAATAAGAAAGAGAGTTTTTGGAAAACAATTATCTTGCTTGTTATAGGTCTCTATAATAACATTGATTGTAACTAGAACTTATCAAATATGGGAAGACCAGGATATAAATATTAGAGATATAACAACAACTGAAGTTTCAGATAATTTGAAATTAAGTGAAGGAATTACGATAGAAAACCGCTTGCAATAATAGATGAAGATGGAATGTAAAGCAGGGTGTTCCTTTTCAATAGAACATATGAGCTAATAATAGAAGGACAAGGCAAATTGATGATGTTTTTAGCTGTAAAAGATGAATTTCAGAGAAAAGAATATAAAATACAATACATATCTAGTAATAATATTGAAACCAAGTGCATCAATCCACTAAAATGAGAAAAAGAGATGAAGGTTAAAGAACTGCAGATTGCCTTATATAACGACGAAAAGGTGAAAAAGAATATAGATGTATATTGCTTTTTGGTAATGGAGAAACACATTCAATTAAAAATGTATCTCTTTGCAAGTTGCATTTGATGGAACTGTAAGGTGCGTGGCTGTTGATGATATTTTAGATAAAAATGAAGGTGGTGTGGTTAGTAGCAAAGAAATGACTGAGATGGAAAAAGGATATTAAAATGCATTTAGAAAAATATCGTTCTGAAATCAGTGAAGTAAGAGAAAAATTAATGAAGAGAATCATTTATATTATTAGTATAGTTAGAATAAGGAATATTAAAAGGGAAATCCTCTTTTATTTTTAGTGTGAGTGGATGGGGGTATACTTCGGTGGGCAAAGAGAAAAGAAATCTAGACTAATATATATAGGAATAACATAGATAATTATGAAACGAATGATAAAAAGAAGTGCCAATTCCTTTTTGTGTTTTTAGAATCTATTTTCTAGAAAAAGCAAATATGTGTATTTAGGGTATTCAATATATCATAGAAACACATATAATATTTTAAAAAGGAGTGTTCAAATAGACTATAGTCTATTTGAAGAAGAAAATTATGGATAAGAAAACAATATGTATGTATAGGAATTACCTTTGTGCCAGCTGTTATTATCATTATCTTTATAATAGCAAGATTGATGAATGTTCATGTTTCTGGATGGCTCAAAACAGTACGAACTTGTGCAGTTATATTATTTCCGATATTTCAATTAGTTTTAGATATTTTATACCATATTAAATACAAATTTAATGAAAATTTTATCAAATTTCGGTTGATAAAATATGTTGGTCTGATTATATTAATGATTTTTCTCAAGGAGTGTGGAAGGGTTAAGTAGTATTAACAAGAATTTTATTTATAAAGTAATTTTAGGCTTAGATGTGATAGTTATATTACTATATATAGTCTTTTAGTAGTGTGCTTCTGCAAAAGGCTCTAGAAATTGGATTAAAAAGAGATGGTATTGATAGCTTGTTATTTCATTAATATTTGGCTATACAAGTGCGTGATATAAGAGCAGTCATTTCATTAATTGGTGTTATAACTGTTTCTGTATTGGATTATGAATTTTTAAAAGTGACTTATGAAAATATACGAAATATAAGATAAAGATCTTAAAAGGTGAGCCTGAAATCATTACTCTACCTCAGAGCAACATAAAAGAAACTAAAATCGAGACAGAGAAAAAGAATAAACATTATAAAAGTATTATTTGGTTTTTGCTACTGGTTTATTTAATTTATTACTGTGGTTAATGGATACAAAAATTTATTTTTAAAAATAACAAACTTTTCTATAGTATCTAATATCATGCTAATTTTTAGATCCAGAGTCAGAAGTGTTTTGTCCTAATTTAATTAACCATCTTTTTACCGGGCACGGTTTGATTTGCTGAAATGGCAATGATTGTATTTATTATATTTTTGCAAGCAAATTAATGGAGATTGTATAGAAATGAAATAGATAAATCATACATATTTGCAATTCAAGATACGAAAAACAAAATATTTAAATATTATATTTTTACTTTGGAGATTTTAAGAGAATATTTTATGAAAAGGGTATCTACTGAAAGACAATCCCTTGCGAGACAAGATGAATTACTCAAGAAATTAGATATTGAAAAAGTCTATGCTGATAAGGCTACAGGAAAGCATATGGATAGACCGCAGTTTAAAAGCTATGCTGACTTTTGCAAGAGAAGGGGATACAATCGTGGTAGAATCTTTTTCCAGACTCAGCAGATCAACAAAAAGATTTGTTGCATTTGGTAGAAAAGCATGCATGCAAAAGGAATTGCATTTGAATCTCAGAAAGAGAAGATTGATACAAGTACAGCTTCAGGAAAACTATTTCTAACAATCATTGCAAAGCATTAAAATGAGTTTGAACGAGAAGTATTATTGGAACGGCAAGCTGAAGGAATTGCAATTGCAAAAGAAAAATGGGAAATACAAAGGAAGGGCACATGCAAGCATAGATAATTTTTATTTGCAGAACTCTATAAAGAGTATAAGAAAAAGAAATATCACACAGAAGTATATGTAAGAGATTGGGGAATAAGTAGATCTACACTGTACAAAGAAATTAAGAAATACAATCTGACACAGAAATAAAATATGAAAAATGATATGAAGTTATAGCATATGAGTAATAATCAGATTATTTAAATAGACTAATAAATTTTTAGAAAAATATAAAATTCATGATATATGATTAGGAACTAGATTATTTAGATTTGCTGAATTTGTTAGCTTGAAAAATATTTTCGGCAATACGTTGTATTACTGAAACTACAACAGAGTTTCCGCACATTTATATAGACGCCTCATCAGATATAGTAGTAGGAAGGATAAAAGATAATGGAAAATCCTTGGAGGTTAAATGATTCTCTTGGTGTTAATTTACGTATACCATATGGAGTTAATATTATAGGGACATTATGCCCACCTGTTCCCATATTTGCAGTCAGTGTTGGGCAAAGGTTACTCTATTCTCTCGTACATATTTTCTACGCCACTGATATATATATGTGTTGCTTGGTTATCTGCTTTTTAGGGTATCGTAAATGTGCACTTCTCTTTGTGTAATAATACTTTGCAGGCTGTCGAAATCACTAGATCAGATAACTGTTTTTGTTAGTGTGATAGGTTTAGGGAACTCAAAGTGATAATATGCTTCTATATCTCACCTACTATATAGATTCGTTCACGTCCGTGAGGACATTCCCATATTGAGCAAGATTTAACACTTGATATTTTATGTGATATCCCATACTTTCTAAGCAGTCTAAAATAATCTTGAAGGTTTTTCCGTTATCGTGAGATACTAAATTCTTAACATTTTCAAGAAAAATTATCTCAGGTCTTTTTGCTTTTTATTAAACGAGCTAATTCAAAGAATAAATCTCAGTTCTCTCTGTCTTCAAAATCCTTTCTGATAACCAGCAATAGAAAATGATGTACAGGAAACCCACCAATAATACAGTTTATGTCTAGCAAATCTGTTGGTGAAACATTATGGATATCTTTCAAATCAATTTTAGTAATAAAAATTACTGTCAAATATTTCTGCGGGATATGGATCGAATTCATTTTGCATAAACAGTTTTGAAAATGTTTTGTATTTTTCAAAGCCTAAGTCAATTCCGCCGACGCCTGCGGAAAAAGAAGCTACTTTTTAAGTTTTTCCATTCTCTTTTACCCTCATATAATAAAAGTATATCATGAGAGAAGAAACAAACAGGTCGCTTTTAATTTTTGTTTTTGTTTATAAAAACTATATTTATAATTTTATGAAGAGATGTAATACGTATTCGAATCATCATATGACAACTAAAATTAAAGTACATAAAAATTTGGCTTTCGTTGAGATTGATGATGAACGTATTATGCAACATGTGATAAGCTAAAAATGGAAAGATTTGAACACATTTATCAAGAGTGTAAGTCGTAGAATCAATATCCCAGATATTTTCAGAACCCCAGGACGTATTGCATGATAGTAACAGAGGATAAGGTTGAGATGCTACAGATGGGTAACAGGAAAAGGAAAATGAGTTCAAAGCTACATCGAACTTGAACGAGACTTATCTTTACTTCTGGACCTACCTCAGTTTTTGATAACTTGGTATTTTTGAGATTTAATTTAAGTGATAATAAACTTCACATTTATGATTTAAATATAAACTCTAAAAGAACTAGGTAAATATCCAGCCACCCTACACACAGAATTCAGGAACAGAAAGAACAAGGTAGAAGACCGCATGTCTCGTTAATTGAGCTTTTCATTAAGGATGAGAATGACGAAGAAAGAAAAGCAGATGTAGTTTTTGACATTAGAAGATGTAAAATCATAGGAAGATAATAGAGGATAGGAGATTATAGAATACTTAGTTTTACATCTCTTCTCTCAAATTAAATATATGGGTATAGGTTTTAATGTAGAAAAGATAATAGGATATCACTATAAAAGAGATGTAGAGCAAAATCATAATTACAGTAACAGAGTACTTCAATGGAAACACTAAGCGTTGATACTTTTTGTTTGTTTAATAGAATGTACATGATGTCTGCATGCAATAAATTATAAGGAGATATTAAGTATGAAAAATAATTGGATATGTTCGTGAATCAACTCCAACTGCAGGTAATTAATGGGTACAATCTTGGAGAACAGAAGGAAAGATTGAACTTTACTGTCAATACAAATATGAGAAGGATAGTTATACATTAGAAGTTAAAGAAGAGCGTGATAGTTTCTGCAAAGAACTTAAAAAGACCACAGATGAACTCAATCATTCAATTAATTAAATCAAAAAGAATTGGACACATTAACTAGTCATAATCTAGATCGTCTCAACTAGAAGCGTAAAAGATTTAGCTTATTTAATAGAAATACTAGAAAAATCATATAGAACTGATTAGTATTACAGAGAATATTGATACCAGTACACCAGGCAGGATGTTTATTATGATTATAGGTGTTATATCGCAATGGGAAGAGGATAGTATCTCCTGACGAACAAAAAGAGGATTAGAAGAGGTCGCAAGAAGAGGATTTTATTGCAAAGGAAAGTCCCACTAGGATATAAAAGAAACCCAGATGATAAAACATTATTTGATTATTGATGATGAAACTGCAGGAGTTATCAAAAAATATATTTGATTGCATCGTAAATAAAGGTATGAATGTATGGAATGTAACATCAGAGTATAGAAGAAATAAAGTATTAAATAGAAAATGGCAGAAAAATGATATTTATAAAATAGTAAGAAAATTTAGATGTATAGTGGCACTCTGGTATTTGGTGGAAATAATTATGATGATGTAATTCCTCCGATCGTTGATAAAGAAACACAGTTAGAAGCAATCAGACTAACAAATTTGAAATCAAGAAACAGAAGATATAAATATCTATTCAAGGGAGAAGTTACATGTAAGAGTTGCAAGCACACACTGGTTTGTGATTGTAGTTCAAGGAAGATAAAAAGACACAAAAGCAGAGGAGACATATAAGTATTATGTATGCAGTGAATGTAAGAAACGAATCAGCGAAGAGATAATAGGATAGCGTTAAAGGGACAATTCAAAGAAATATTTAATTGATAAAGCAAATTAAATTAGAACAGAAGAAGTCTGTGCTCTAAGCTAAAGGAAATTGATGAAGAAATGAATAGAATTTTGACATGGTTATATGTAATGGAAGAGATGAAGTGTTGATTACGAGATACAATGAACTTGCAGAGAAAAAGAAGGAAAATATCTGAGATGGAATATAGATGTCTAGATGAAGATTTCGGATGAAGAAGAACTTACAACTTATGTTAGAAAAATACATTCAGCAAATTACTGTAGATTTTGAAGAAATGAGTGTTAATACCATATTCAGAGGAAGCAAGGAAAAATGATAGTGATTAAAGAGATAAAAGTTCATTTCTAACAGTACTCAAGTTTTTGTTTACTGTTAGAAATTTAATAAAAAGTTGTTGCATAATCATATACAATTGTACTACAATATAGCTCATGTTAGTTAGAGTTCTTGTTTGGATAAATTGGAGCAGTTGCTCCATTAACTTATTAGTCCGAAGTCAGGGCTTATATCTTTTTCACCTTTTGCATAAAAATCTATATATTTTAGTATATTGTTTTTGACAAAAGAGTTTTGCTCTTTTACTATATTTTATGGCGTAGTTCTGGTATAATATATACAGATGCAAATAGTTTGCATAGTTTCAATTGGGAAACAGGAGAAAATAGAATGAAGAAATTAAGTGTATTATTGTTACGTTAGAGTTACATTTTGGATCTGCTGGCTGTACATAAGAAAACATTATCTGACATTGTTAATGAAAACAATGGAGGTACAGAAAAACAATGGAGGTACAGAAAACAATACAACAACAGGAACAGACGATAGCTACCATGAATATGAAGTTGAGATACAGTTCAAACAATGTTCTTGACTCTCACGGCTGAAGATTATTTATCTTCAACAGATACTAATGGGATTAAACCAGAAGCTGGAAAAACAATTTGTTGCAGTTAAGCTAAATATCGAAAATACATTTAATAAGGATATTACAATGTTCTCATCAGACCTTATTATTGAATGGGGAACCAACAAGTGCTGATGACAAAGGGCAGAAGCGATCTCATTCTTATTATGATATGAAGCCATCTTCAATGAAGAGTTTGAAAAGGAATATACATTGGCTCCTGGAGAATCTAAAGAAGGTGTTCTACTATTTGAAATCTCCTGAAGTGTATAACAAAGGTAGCAATTACAACACAGGACATCTATACAGACAAACAAGGTCAATGAACATAAGGGTGATGTGTATATTGTACTAATATTGATTTATCCAAACAATAAAATAAATAAGACTGAGTTATCCGCTGAGATAGCTCAGTTTTTATGTTAGAGTTTATTTTAATTATAAGCTTTTCGATATGCTATATATTAATGGAGAAAACATATGAGAACTTTCGTGCAAGGTGATATCATCAACATTTTAAAAGAGAGATAGTTGAAAAGATGGGATTTCAATATCTATATGAATATATTGGAGAGGCCATACATTCTGGAATCACGGGAGAAGATGGTTGTATACCGAGCTTTTATATGGAGATAAGGGATTATACGTTAGACCCCATGAGACGTTCATAGGGGAAGTAGATCACGAAAAGTACCCAGAAATACGACAAAAAATACTGTTTTGAAAAAGATTTAAGAATAGTGTAATTTTTCAAATAAAAATAAAAATTCACAAATAAAATTGATAATTTTTGTTATTTTATTTGTACTAATTAGTATGAATAAACAAATATAAATAAAAATGACAATTGCATAAAATTAAATAGTTTGAAAAAGTGTCTATCTATAGCCACTTTTTACATTTTATAGTTTCCGGACAACGTAAAATTAAAGATGGAGATATCAAACTTTTAAGATTTTATAAAGAGGATATGCGCTGACGGTCAATTTGCATGGTGATATTATTTTTCATCGGAAACGCGAAAGCGCTTTCCACAGTTTCAAAGCCAAATATTCAGGGAGGAAAGAAAACTTTTATGAAGAAATTATTTGCGGTTATGACTTCTGCAGTTTTAGCACTATCACTTGTTGGTTGTGCATCCTCAAGACAAGCAGACAGGCGGAAGCTCTAGCACAGAATCAACAGTTTCAAACGCTGATAAGCCATTAGTATGGTACACCGTCAGCCATCTAACAGCACAACAGGTGAGTTAGATAAAGAAGCATTAAACTTCAACAAGGATACTTACTATGTAGGTTTCTGATAACCAGGGTGCAGAATTACAGGGTAAGATGGCTGCTGATTACATCGCAGTCACAAGGATATCATCGACCGTAACGGTGATGGTGTTATCGGTTAGTATTAGCCATCGGTGACGTTGGACACAACGACTCTATCGCTCGTACAAGAGGTGTTCTGTAAGGCTTTAGGTACAGCTGTTGAAAAGGATGGCACACTCGATGTTACTCCAGCAGGAACAAACACAGATGGTTCCGCCACAGTTGTTAGGATGGTAAGGTTGGCGACCTCAGGTTCGCGAACTTGCTTCTCAGGAATGAAGAACCTCGCAGGTGCTACATGGGATGTCGCTACTGCAGGTAATGCTATCGGTACATGGTCAGCTTCATTTGGTGATGAAATTGACTTAGTTATTTCTAACAACGATGGTATGGGTATGTCAATGTTCACAGCATGGCTAAGGATAAGAAGGTTGCTACATTCGGTTACGATAGCAACAGTGATGCAGCAGTCGCTATCGCTGAAGGTTACGGCGGAACAATTTCCCTCAGCATGCTGACGTTCAGGCTTACTTAACATTAAGAGTATTACGTAACGCTTTAGATGGTGTTGATATCAAGACAGGTATCGCTACAGCTGACGAAGCTGGAAACGTTCTGAAGAAGGCGTTGACTACGTTTATAACGAAGCAGATCGTTCATTCTATGCATTGAACCCTTGCTGTTACAGCTGATAACCAGCAAGGACTTCATGGATGCAACTAAGACATTTGAACCAGTATCTAAGGAAGTTAAGAGCGACACTAAGAAGGTTTGGTTGAACATCTATAACGCTTCCGATAACTTCTAAGCTCAACATACCAGCCATTACTTGAAAAAGTATGATGATTTACTACACTTGATGTTGAATACATCGGTGGTGATGGTCAGACAGAATCAAATATCACAAACCGTTTAGGAAACCCAAGTCAATATGAGTGATGCTATTAACATGGTTAAGACAGACAACGCTACATCATACTTCTACTCTTAAAGTAATTCAGTAAGATTTTCTAAGAGGCTAGCAGTAGGCTTTTGAAAAACCTGGTAGCTCTTTTCTAAGTAGTTTGTAGTTAACCATACTGCTTATGATTTTTAGTTAAACAGGGTAAATCAATTATGTCAGAAAGAAATGACAATTTAATCTTTGTCGATAAAGGCATGTCGAAATCATCTCGGCAGAAACAGAGTACTTGATCACATCAATTTAGATGTGAAACCCGGCTCAATTATGGGTCTCATGGGTGAAAATGGTGCCGGCAAAATCCACTATGATGAAGTGTTTGTTCGGTACATATCAAAAAGATGAAGGAAGTATCTTCCTAGATGGAAAAGAAGTAAGTTTTACTGGTCCAAAAGGATGCGCTTGAAAATGGTATTGCGATGGTTCACCAAGAACTTTGAATCAGTGCTTAGAGCGTAGTGTTATTGATAACCTATTCTAGGACGTTATCCAGTAAAATCTTTTAGGTATTGTTGATGAAGGAAGAATGAAGAAGGAAGCTTCTGAGTTATTCCGCAGCTTAGGTATTACAGTCAATTTGACACAGCCTATGCGTACGATGTCCGTATCTGCATCGTCAGATGTCGAAATTGCAAAGGCTATTTCTATCATTCAAAGATTATCGTTTTGATGAACCTACATCATCATTAACTGAACCAGAAGTTAAGAAATTATTCCAGATGATGCGTAAACTACGTAGTCAGGGTATTTCCATTATCTATATTTCTATAAGATGGATGAAATTTTTGATATATGTGATCAGGTGTCTGTATTGCGTGATGGTAAGATGATCATGACAAAAGATGTTACCGACACAAATATGAATGACTTGATTGCGTACGATGGTTGATCGTTCTTCTGATAACCGTTTCCACCGGTTGATAACACACCAGGTGAAATGATTCTTTCTGTCAAAGATCTTTCTACGAAGTTTGCACTTACCTCGATGACGTTAGTTTCGATGTTAAGGAAGGCGAAATCTTTGGCTTGTAGTGGTCTAGTAGGTGCTGGACGTACAGAGTTAATGGAAACAATCTTTGGTGTTCGTACTAGAGCAAAGAGGTCGTGTTTATTACAATGGCAAGCTCATGAACTTCGATAGTGCAAAAAGAAGCCATGGACAATGGATTTGCTATGATTACTGAAGAAAGAAAAGGCAAACGGTTTATTCTTAAAGAGTGACTTTAACTTTCAATACTTGTATTGCAAATATGGATCACTATAAGAATGGTATCGTTGTGTCTGATGAGAAGATGAAGAAGGCAAACTCAGAAAGAAATTGCCTTTAATGCATACAAAGTGCATGGACCAGATGATGCGATTACATCACTATCTGGTGGTAAACCAACAGAAGATCATCTTCGGTAAGTGGTTAGAAAGAACCAAAGGTATTTATGATGGATGAGCCAACCGTGGTATCGACGTTGGTCAAAATACGAGATCTATGACTTAATTATCAAGATGGCGAAGATGGGTAAGACAATTATTGTATGTTCATCTGAAATGCCAGAGATTCTCGGTATCACAAATCGAATCGGTGTTATGTCCAATGGACGTCTCTGCCGGAATCGTTAATACAAAGAGACAAATCAGGAAGAACTCCTGAGACTCAGCGCAATGTATTTGTAATCGGAGGGGTTAGACATGAGTCAAAATAACGAAAATTAGGGGCAGAGATTCTCTCGTTGATCAGGAAGAAAGCCTACTAAAACCAATTACGACTACGTAGGTAAGATTCAAGCACAAATCGATGAATTACGTAAAAGGATGGAACAGATAAGACTGTTGAGTTACTAAACGTAATTCAGATGACAAAGAACGATAAGAGCTTATCAAAGAGTGAAAAGGAAAACCGTATCGTTGAAGCTAAGAAGGCTTTGTAGAAGCTCAACAAGTTGAAAAAGCAAATAAGCCAGCTGTAGATAAGTTAATCAATGAAGGCGTTACTTATTTAAATCAACATTTTGAAAAAGGAATACTATTCAAAGGTTGTAGCAAGTTGCGTCAGAGAAAAACTCTTGCCGCAAAGAGATATAGCGATCTTTTAGCTGAACTAAAGAATGTTCATGCACAGAATCTTTCTAAGATTACTGGTAATGACGCTGATGCAAAAACAAGAACTCAAAGATGATAAAGTATGTATATAAGAACAAAGTCTTTGATGCGAAACTAACATACCAAAAAGAATTACAAGCACTAAGGATCGTAAACATGAAGCGTTCATTCAACGTTATCATTTAATTGATCTATTGAAGATGTCTAAGTTCAGCTTTTGCTGAAACACAGGCACAGAAGATTGAACATTACTTATATACATTCAACCGCAAGGATTGGTTATTACGTAATGGTCTATATCTAGTCATTATTCTTGTATTTATTGGCTTAGGTATCGTAAACTCCAATTATTAAGAAGACTCTTTATTCACAGTCAATCAACATCTTAAACATCTTACAACAGGTATCCCAAGAATGTTCTTGGCATTAGTGTAGCTGGCGTGATAATGCTTGCAGGTACTGACTTATCCATTGGACGTATGGTGGGTAAGCGGTATGGTAGCTTCAACAATTATCATGCATTAAGGGCATCAACACTGGTGCAGTGTTTGCAAAGTATTTGACCTACAAGCCTTCCAGTTGGTCTAAGAGCAGTGATGGCACTTGTTGTATGTGCTATCTTATGTACAATCTTTTACTCCATTGCTGGTTTCTTCAAGGCGAAGTATAAGATGTATCCATTTATTTCTTCTATGTCTAACATGTTAATCATCTTCGGTATGGTTACATATGCGACAAAGGGTGTATCCTTCGGATGCTATCGAAAATGATATTCCAGCAATGATTATTCCAAAGATTGGCAACTTCCCAACAATCATCTTTGATGGGCAGCCTACAGCTGTAGTTATTGTATGGTTTATTTGGAATAAGACAACATTTGGTAAGAACCTCATATGCAGTAGGTGGAAACCCAGAAGTCGCCGCTGTATCAGGTATCGACGTATTCAAAGTAACTAATCATGGCATCTCGCTATGGCTGGTGTACCTGCATGGATCGGTGCATGGTTAGAATGTAACCGAATGGTAGGTTCCGGTTCTGGCGCGTACGGTCAGGTTGGATATGGACGCTATCGCCGCCTGCGTAGTAGGTGGTGTATCCTTCTGGTGGTATCGGTAAGATTTCTGTGTTGTTGTCGGTGTAACAATCTTTACAGCGTTAACATACCCTTAACAATCTTAGGTATTGATACAAACCTTCAGTTCGTATTCGAAGGTCTCATCATCCTAGCTCATGGTAACATTGGACCGCTTAAAGTACGTTCAAAAGAAGTATTCAATTTGCGGAAACCAGAAATGGCTTCCGCTTTTTTATATGTTTATTCTCGGCATAATACTGATATATGGAAATTAATGAGCTAAAAGAAAATACTATTCTCTAGACAATAGTTACGAACGTTATGTATTACTCAAGAATACCAAAAACTAATCATAATGAAGATGAAGTTGCAAAAAGGGTATGCGCATAGTTTTAATGAAACGGTACGGAAATCCAAAGTTAAGAAAGCTCCGCAGATCACTTTATGCATGCATGTTTGATGATGAAGGTGATGGCAGATGAAAAGGTTTGAAGCTTTGCACTGCAAAGAAAAAGCAGGAATATCAATTATTCCTTCAAGAGCTGAAGCGATAAATGATGAACAATCCGAATATCTAACTGCAGAGTGGAAACATCTCACTAGAACCTACATTCGCTTAAGTAAAAAGAATAATTCGAAATCATACTTTTTGGAATGGGAAAGCGATGTGAACATGGGTTGTTGGAAATGTAGCAGATGAAATCACAAATATCTTTGTACGCTTACCAAAGCGATTAGGATATTCAAAGAAATTGCTGGTTTGTAAAACAGGTAGTGAAGGATACATTCCTAGAAGAGTTTCCAAATGATGAGGAAGTATTAATAGTGCATTTCAAAAAGTGAACCAATAGGTTCACTTTTTAATTTAGTCAGCGATTGCAAAGCTGTCTAAAGCAATCTCATCATATCTGTGAAGGCTGTTTGACGTTGTTCAGCAGTTGTGATTTCTGGAGATACAAAGCTATCAGAAACTGTTAGGAGCAAGTCGTTCTTTTCCCTAAAACATTAGCGTTTGAAAATAGAGCAAAACTTTCCATTTCAACAGCTAAGCTAATGTAGTTCATCTACTCACCTTTGTAGGTATGTAACATCTTTTCGCGATAGAATACGTCAGATGAATGAATTAAACCTTCAGTAATCTTCATTCCAGGATTTTCGGCCTCTTAATCTTTCTATTTAATTCAGCAGATGGCTTGATTGTATCGCTTGTATTTCCGCATTGTTCTTGCGAATGAAGAGTCGGAATAAGCTGCACTTGCTAGAATTACATCAAATAATTTTAATTCTGCTGGTAAGCACCAGCAGAAACTCGATACGAATAATATTATCTACATCGTATTCTGTAAATAACTCATAAGAGTAGATACCGATAGATGGCATTCCCCATTCCTGATGCCATAACGGATACAGGCTTACCTTTCCAAGCTGCCTGTATATCCTTGAATACCGCGTACGTTGTTAACTAATACTGGATTTTCCAAGAATGTTTCAGCGATGAACTTCGCACGAAGCGGATCACCTAGGCATTAAGACTGTTTTTGCGAACTGGCCTTTTTCGGCACTGTTATGTAGTGAGTGACATCGATTAACCTCAACTTTCTTTTCTTTTATTATACATGATTCTAGAGCCAATCTGTGGGCATGCATGTATTGTTTATGATCTAGTGTATAAACTGTAAAGCCATCATCATTGATAATAGCATGTGTCTCTGGATGGTTTTCTTGGTAATGAGATTGATCCTGGATTTAAAAAGAAGGATTCGATCTTTTTCATTAGCAGTAGGAATCATGTGTGTGTCCTGATAGGAAACTCATCTCCAGCACTTAGAGCAGGTAGATTATTTGGACCAAAGATATGGCCGTGTGACATGAAGATTTGATGTGTTCCATGAAAAGAGTACGTTGTAATCAGCTGTAATTGGGAAGTTTCAGTACATTATCGGTCTACTTCGCATCACAGTTACCTCGTACTGCAATGATTTTATCTCTGAATGATCTCATGATTGAAATGACTTTGGGGCATAGTCGCTGGCAAGTCATTTCTCGGCCGTGACACAGAATATCTCCCCAGGCATAAAATTCCTATTCTGCGTGATGATATGAGAAGCGTTTCTTCCATCGCTTTTGTGCGCCTGAAAGAGCACCCGGAATATCGGATACTACTAAAAATGCAGTGGATTCGTCATATCTTATATACTCGACCACTAATATTAGCATATTTTGCGTGTTATATATTTACAAGAAGGTAGAGTATATGAAAAATAAGTGTATTGTCGTAGGAGTAACAGTAGGGATTGTCGACATAAAATTTGTCAGTTAGTTTCTCACTGACAAAGCAGGAAATGAAGTCATGTCATATGACAAAGGAGGCAGAGAAGTTTGTAACGCCTAACATTCCAAACACTCAGCAATCAAAAAGGTCATTACAGATATGTTTACAGTGGATTATACACCAGATGTTCATCATATCCTCACCGCGAAGAAAAGCTGATTTATTCATCGTGGCTCCAGCTACTGCAAATATTATTGCGGAAGATTGCGCATGGTTTAGTTAGATGATATGTTAACAACTCATCTCTTAAGCATCGACATGCCCAAAGTTAATCGTTCCTGCAATGAATACAAATATGTTAAATAATCCAATCACGCAGTGGATAACATTGCGACATGCCAAAATACGGTATGCATATTAGTGCAGTGGTGCTGGATATCTTTGCTTGCGGTGATGTAGGTGCAGGACGTTTACCAGAACCAGAAAGAGATCGAAGATGCGATTGCATCTCTTATAGAAACAGACTGATATCTAAATGGAAGGTATGTTGTAGATTACTGCAGGTGCAAATGCAAGAAGAGATTGATCCTGTACGGTATATTACAAATCATTCAACGGAAAAATGGGTTATGCATTAGCAAAAGAAGCTCGTAATGCAGGTGCTAGGGTAACACTGATTTCTGGTAAGACAAACCTACCGTAAACCATATGGTGTTGATGTTGTAAATGTAACAAGTGCACCGATATGGCCAAGAGTTATTGATAATTTCGAAAAACGCTGATGTTGTAATCATGTTCCGAAGTTTGCGGATTATACACCAATTGAAAAAGGCAGAACAGAAAATCAAAAAGACAGATGGTGATTTATCCATCGTTCTTAAACGTACACAGGATATTCTTCTAACAATTGGACAGAAGAAGCGTGAAGACCAGATAGTGATTGGCTTTGCGATGGAAACAGAGAATCTGTTAGAAAATGCCGGAAAGAAGCTACAAGAAAAGAATGCAAATTACATTATCGCAAATAGTATTCGTGAACCTGGTGCTGGTTTTTGGTGTAGACACAAATATTGTCAAAAACTATTTCACCAACAAGTGTAGAAGATTTAGGATTATTATCCAAAGATGAAACAGCGAAAGAAATATTGCGTCAGTTTGCCAAAGAAGTGAGGACAACTATGTTGATTAATAATTGATGTTGGAAATACAAATATTTCCATGGAATTTTGATGGAGAAAAGATTATTGGTCGCTATCGTCTCATGACACAAACCACACGTACTAGTGATGAATATGGTTTCTTCATTACAACATTCTTAAACATACATTACAGTTAAAAAGCTTCGGATATTACTGGCATTATCTATTTCTTCCGTAGTACCAAAACTAATGTATCTTTGACTTCTGCGGTGATTAAATACTTACATCAAAACCAATGATTGTAACCAATGAGATGCAGATGGATATCAAACTTGATACAGAGGCGCCAAGATCAATTGGTGCAGACCGTATTGTAAAATACAACCTTTGCGTGGAATACGTTTCATCGTTCATGCATTATCGTAGATTTTTGGTACTGCAACGACATATGACTACATCGATCAAAAATGGTGTCTTCCGCTATGTTGTAATTCAGCCAGGTTTAGGTATTAGTCTGAATGCATTAACTTTCTATGACTGCTAAGCTACCAGAAATTGAGATTGTAAAAGCGAAGTCCGTACTCGGTACAAACACAATTGAAGTATGCAGGCAGGTGTTGTATAGTGGATACATTGGTTCTGTAGAATACATCATTAAAACAATGAAAAAGGAACTTAACGATCCATCATGCATGGTGATTATGACAGGTGGTTTAGGTAAGATTATTGCAAATGAAACAGATGAAATTAATGCATATGATGTGATATAGCATATAAGGGAATGAAGATTTTATACGATATCAATAAGGGGAAAGACTATGAAAAATCTTTGATTTGACATGCGGACTAGCAGAAGCTGATTAAACCATTCTACACAGGATGGAAAACATCCATCTTAAAGAAAGATTGAGTACTCGTGTTTAAAACAAGGACAAATTGTATATACTTCTCATAGAAGTTTCTTTTGTGGAACAGAAAAGTTGGCAAGAGATGCAAAGATGTTGTCATCAAAAGGTAAAGAATGATATTATTGCCTCTGGATATAAAAGTTATCTATACCAAGAATGATTTAGATGATGAACAACAGGATACAGCTTTCTAATGACGATTGAGGGAATGTGCGGTATTCATGAAGATGTAGAAGAGAAGATTCTAATGGTTATACGACGAGGGTAACTCGTATTGGTCTCTATGCTGGAATGATCAAAACGCACTGGCGACAGGTAACTCAGGTGCTCCTACAAGAGGATTAACAGAACTTGGAACAAGCAGTTGCAAAGATGAATGAGATTACATATGATTGTGGATGTATCCTATGCAAATGAGAAGACATTTTGGGATATTCTATCCTGTTCAACGCAACCGGTAATTGCGACACACTCAAATGCGAAGGGTCGCTGTTTTGTGGAAAGAAACCTTAGATCAACAGATTCGATAGTGCAAAAGTAAGTATGGTTTAATTGGTATGAATGCATGTTGTTCATTTATTCACACAGAACAACAAAACAAGACGTACTACATCTTGCAAAACATGCCAAGTATATAGTAGATCTTGTTGGAGTAAAAACATGTTGCTTGTGGATTTGATTTTTGGTGAGTATTATAACGATGGTGAGGAACATATATATGGTCATTCCTTCCCAGGCACAGAATTTCATCAAAGCATTACAGCGTGTAGGATTTACAAATGAAGAAATCAAAGATATTGCATATCGCAATGTTCTACGCTTCTTAAGAAAATACATGTAAAAAGAAATGCTCTTGTGCATTTAGCACAGGAGCTTTATTATCCAAAGAATGCTTGGATAGATTCCAGCTTCCTTCATCTCAGCAATCTACCAACTACAAGAGGCTTGTCTTCTCTGATAAGTTACACCAAACCGATTCTCTAGAAGAAAGTACTTTAACAGTGCACCTGCCATCCTTAACCATCTGGCCAACTGTTGTAGGAATAACGTATTCACACTTCATTGGGTTAGATACTGATTTGCATGAATGAATTCATTAAAGTATACTTCCATGTCATCAAATACCTGGTGTAAATCCCTAGTGGTTCATAGATACTAATGCATTAGGATCCATTTCTTTCCAAGTTCCGCTTGTCATCATAAACAACCTTACCATCCTCACGAGCAATCTTTCTGTACTCGACAATGCTTGTTAGATTACCGTTTTTGCCTTGTTGGCATACACCACGTGTCACTGTTCCATGGTCTGTAAGTGTGTTATTTGCGGCATAACCAAATCATTGCGTAATGGTCATCACTACTTGCTGTTGAGAGTTATAGATAACTTTATATGCATCCCTGCTATAGAAGTCATCTGCGTTGATAATCGCAAATGACTGTCAACACCCCTCTACATGCAAGTAATGCTGTGTTGTGCCCTCATGGCTTTTCACGTCCTTCAGGTACAAATAATATCAGATGGGACATTGTTAATATCCTGATATGCAAACTTCATATTCATTCCTTGATATGCGGGTCTGTTAGTGCAGCTGTGGAATGCTTGTTCATGTTCACGACGTATAATGAGAACAACATCCTCAAATCCTCGCTTTTTGCGTCATAGATAGAAAATTTATGATTGGTTCACTATGGCTTCCGACCTCGTCAATCTGTTTCTATCTCACCATAGTCGGCTACCATTCCGGCAGCCAAAATAACTAATGGCTTCTTCATTCTTAATCCCTTTTCAATTTTTTATTCCTTTGATAATTATATCACGCAAGCACTTTCTATTAATTCTAATTTTTCATAAAATAATAAAAGAAAGAGGTTATTTATGAGTGAAATTGTAGCTAGCTTCGCAAAGTCCACGAAGAAAAAGAGTTGTTAGAGAAAAACAGGATTCTCGTTTATCTGTGATCCAGCTAATATTGATGAGACAATAAATCTAGAGGCAGACCTTGTTGGAAGAAAGTACTCTGTCCTGTCGAAAGGCAGAGTGTATTGGAACGACAATTTGAAGCTATCGTTATTGGCAGTGATACTTTGGGTGTTATGTGATAACCAAGTCATGGGAAACCAGAAGGTGATGCAGATGCTTTTCAGATGTTAAAGAAGCTTCAAAACCATAAGAGCTAAGTTCTAACCAGTTTATGTATCATTAGTCAAAAAGAAATGTTTTTACATACGCGTGTATCACGGATGTATATTTTCAAAAATGAGTGATGAAGAAATATGGAATTATATTCATACAGGGGAAACAGTGGATAAAGCAGGAGCCTACGCAATCCAAGGATTTGGTGGTAGATACATCAAAGAGATTCATGGGATTATTATGCCATTATGGGCCTAGTACAGGTTGTTTATGATGAGTTGAAAACAGTACTGATTATTGATTTTTAGGTGTAGTTTGTTATTATATAAAGGCTATGCCGCTTTTAGTATAGTGGTAATACGCATCCATGGTAAGGATGAAACGAGCAGTTCAATTCTGCTAAGCGGCACTTATGAATTAAAGCCCTTCGAATGAAGGGTTTTTAATTTTTGAGTATTATGAGTAGGTTTTATCTAATTCTAACGTGAAAAGGTTAAACTCATATTTAAAAGTGTAAAATGTTGAATTTATTTGTTCGTAAAATTTTATAATGTTGTATTATTATGTCATAAGGAAGGGAAAAATGAAAAATAGCCTGTATGATAAACTGAATTTTCTGCTAAGTGGTTATTATGGGACTTTTTCCCTGTTGGATTTAGAGGTCTAAGAAGCCAACAATTCATTTTGTTGAAGGCACTCCGGATGAAATAAAATCGAGAGCTATAGAAAGTTTGGGAAGAAATTTTAAAAGAAGCCGTTGAGCAACGCGCAAAATGGTATTTTCACCGATGAAAATATGTGTTTATAGATTAAAACATGTAAATTTGTAAAAAGCATTCTTATAATCTTTAAATAAATACATGAAGAACAGTAAAATGCAACGTTTGGTATTCTAAAATTATTTCTGTTAATCAGTGCTATAAAGAGATAGGACTCTTTTTACTTTTGTGATATACATATAGGCAGTACAATATAATAACAGTTAGCAACAAATATACTAGATATAAAGTGAGGTAATTTTATGGTACTTATATATCCTGAAGAAATAAAAAGTTAAAATCAATCTATGAGCTATATAAGGATTGGAGCGAAACTAAAAAGATGACGCTCCTATTGAAGCTGTTGAGGCGCAAATGAAAAGTTCAAAGAGTGGGTTAATGGAACAATACAGAAATAGCAGGTATGGAATAATATATCAATACGAATTGATTAGTTTTTAGCAAGCCCTCTAGGTGGGCTGATATTTCAAATAAAAATTATGCAAAGTTTTCATGCATCAGAAAATGAAAATATCGGATGATTTCAGAGAATAAAATGAGGGATTTTCAACATTCAAAATAATAGGCTTTTGGAGGGAAATTTATCGAAAAATTGGGCATTGAGATAGAAAAGTTCAATTTTTATTATGCTATTGAAAGACAGAATTTAGTGGAGGTAGAAGTTGTGGATAGGATTGTAAAACGTAACGGACAAGTTGTTCCATATGATGGAGCTAAGATTATTTTAGCGATAGAAAAATCTTTCCTAAGCGTAAATGAAAGTGTTGATCAAACATATCTTTTCTGACTTACTAGTGCAGATTGAAGCACAGTTCGACGGTCGTCAAGAAGTTGATGTTGAAGAAAATTCAAGATACTGCTGAAAAGATCTTGATGAAGAAATGAAAAGTATAACGTCGCAAAGAGTTATATCTATACCGTGAAAAAGCGCACACAGATGCGTAATGAGCGCCTTGAGCTAGTGGAAACTCATTGGGGATGAAGAGTTGAAAGATGTTTTGCTGATATCCAGAAGGCTTATCCAGACTATGACTTAAAGAGACTACATGAGAAGTTCTCTACAATCGTCTCAAAGAAGGTCAATCTCTAAAAGATGAATTGCTTTATTAACAAGAAGTTCTGCTGAACTTACAACGAAAGAAGAACCAAACTGGGGAAAGAGAATTGCAGGCCGTTTACTCAGTTACAGTATTGCTTTGTGATTTAAAAGCGACTGAAGAGAAACTAGGTCTCAATAAGCTTTCTACCATAAGATTTCCATATGATTGAACAAGGTCTATATGGAGCATATATCTAGAAAACTATTCTCATAAAGAAGTTGATGAAATCGCAACATTAATTGGACAATAAAACGTAATAACTTATTCACATATAGTGGTTTGGACTTATTATCCCAACGTTATTTGATTCGTAGCCACCAACATGTTCTATTGGAATCACCACAGGAAATGTATACATTGGTATTGCGATGTACTGAAGCGAAATGAAGGAAAACAAACGATCGTATCGGTTGGGCAAAGAAGTTCTACGATATGATGAGTTTACATCAGGTAACAATGGCAACTCCTACACAAGCAAATGCGAGAAAGCCATATCATCAGTTATCTAGTTGCTTTTTATCGATACTGTTCCTGATTCATTGATGGGATCTATCATTCCATTTCAACTTCGCTGATGTAAGTAAGTTCGGTGGTGGAATGGGTATGTACTCAGTAAGGTTCGCTCGTGGTGGATCAATTCGTGGTTTGAAGGCGCTTCTGGTGGTGCATATCCGTTGATTCTGTGATCATCAACGATACTGCTGTTGCGGCTGGACCAACTTGGTGTAAGAGCAGGTGCTGTAGCGGTATATCTCGATGTATGGCATAAAGACTTACCTGAATTCTTACAATTACGTACAAATAACGGTGATGACCGTATGAAGGCTCACGACGTATTCCCTGCGGTATGCTATCCAGATTTATTCTGGAAGATGGTGAAGGAAGACATGAACCAAGATTGGTATCTTCTTGATCCAGCATGATGTCCTCATGGTTAAGGGTTATTGCCTTGAGGACTTCTATGAGAGAAGAATGGGAAAAGAGATATTGGGAATGTACATGACAATCCGTATCTCTAAAGCGTGTTCTTGTATTAAAGGAAGTTGTACGTTTAATCCTGAAGTCTATGGTAGAAACAGGAACTCCATTTGCTTTCTATCGTGATGCAGTTAACCGTGCAAATCCTAATAAGCACAAGGGTATGATTTATAGTTCTAACCTCTGTACAGAAATTCGTACAGAATATGTCTGAAGTGAAGCAGGTTTCTCGTGTTATCAAGACAGAGGATGGTGATGAAGACGTCACAACAACAAAGCCAGGTGATTATGTTGTATGTAACTTAGCTTCACTATGCTTAGGTAATATTAATGTTACAGATCCAAAAGGAAATCGAAGAAGTTACTGCAACTCGTAGTACGTGCCTCTGATAACGTTATCGATCTAAACTTCTATCCATTACCAAATGCAGGAGTAACAAACCATAAGTATCGTTCTATTGGACTTGGTGTCAGTGGTTACCACCACATGCTTGCAAAAGAACCACATCATCGTGGGAAAGCGAAGAACACTTGAAGTTTGTAGATGAAGTGTTTTGAAAATATCGTATGCATCTGATTAAAGGCAAGTAATGCGTTAGCCAAGGAACGTGAAGCTATCAATTCTTTTGAAGGTTCTGCGAGTGGCAGACAGGTGCGTACTGACCAGCGTGGGATATGACTCTGCACGTGGAAAGAACTAAAAGGAAGAAGTACATGCAACAGGTATGTAATGTATATGTATTGGCAGCGATCGCGCCAACAAGTTCTACATCAATCTTAATCGGTACTCAGCGGACTTGATCCAGTTAATGAATCGTTTCTTCTTAGAAGAAAAAGAAGGGTTCTATCTTTGCCAAGAACTAGCACCAGAATTATCTGCAGATACGTATTAGTACTACAAGACAGCACATAAGGTGACCAGACTTGGTCAGTTAGAGTGCTGGTATCCGTCAGCGCCATATCGACCAAGCACAGAGCTTTAACTTCATGGATTACAAATGACTATAAGATGAGTCAGTTATACAGTTATATGTGCTAGCATATGATTGTGGAGCTACAGATCTATCTACTACACATCGTTCCCAAGGCCTTAGATCCTGAGGATTGGCAGGAAAGTTGTTCCGCATAGGAGGTAGGTGAAACATGCAGACAGATCAGATTAATCGTAAAACCGTTATTCAACCCTGAGGGTGATATTGAGTGCGTAATCGTCGTCTTATCAACTTCAATACAACAAATATCAATGACTTCAACAATATGAAGTATAACTGGGTATCTGATTGGTACGTCAGGTAATGAATAACTTGGTTCCAGAAGAAATCAACTGAACCAAGACAAGTCAGACTATCCGCGTCTTAGCTTGGCAGAGAAGACCAGCTACGATAAGATTTTGAGTTTCTAGTTTACTTGATTTCTACACTCTGCTAACTTACCAAACATTTCTCAGCACATACTGCAAATGAAGTTAACTTATGTTTGTCTATCCAGACATTCCAAGAGTGTATTCTACTCACAGTCTTACAGTTACATGCGCGGAGACTCCATTTGTTCTCCTGAACAGAGAAATGATATCCTATCAGTGGAAGACAGATGAGCACTTATTAAAGAGAACAATTCATTGTGTGAACTCTATAATGAGTTCGTTGCCAAGCCAAGATAAACAATCTTTCTTGAGAGTTTGATGCAAACTTTATTCTAGAGGGTGTTTACTTCATTCTGGATTTATGTCTTCTATAACCTGCGAAAGAAATGGCAAGATACAGGAAATGTACAGGAAATTCGTTACATCAACCGTGATGAATCAACACACTTATGGTTATTCCGTAATATCTAGTTGAACTACAGAAGGAAGAGCCAGAATTATTTAAGCACCAGAAAATATTCAGATGATTCGCGATATGATGAATACTAGGTGTTGAACAGAAATTGCATGGGACACTATGTAATTGGGTGATGAAATTCCAGGCTAAAGTAAGCAGATGTTACTGATTATATCAAGTATCTGGGTAATACACGTTTTATGACATTAGGTTTTGGTAATCTGTATGAAGAATATGCTGAGGAACCAGAATCCATGAAGTGGTAAAACAATACCAGATGCAAACATGGTAAAGACTGATTTCTTTGAAGCTAGACCATCTGCATATGCTAAGAGTGGTCGTAAGATGAGACCTATAAGGTCATCTCTGATGGCATATAGTGAGCATGGTGCGTGTGGTATAATAAGCAACATATTTGAAAGGGATATGGTCTGATGTCAGCCTATAACTTATCATCATTGCCAGGACAGAGTTTTAACTTTCAGATGACAGTTATCGATATAGTAGTAATTTGGATGATTATCTTAGCTGCACCACGTATTGTTCGTGGTAAGAGCAGAACCATGCAGATATTTAAAGGTATTATCTCGTTATCATCGTAGATGTTCGGTAAAGGTCAGTAATCTTAAAACTTTGCAGTTTTTAACAAACATATGTTTATTAACAGAGGTAGCAGTATATTATCTTCCAGCCAGAAATCCGTACGATTTTTGGAAAAGACTAGGTAAGAGAAGCTTCTTCTTCTAGAATGAGTTCACTCTAGTGGTAATGAGAAAAGGAAAACTAGTAGCGTATTGTGACTGCAGTATTTTATTAAGTGCTGACCAAACTGGTGCGTTTAATTTCCATTGAGAAATCTCATCTCTGGATGACTTTTATTTGCGACTGGCACACGTTTGAATTCCGATGTGACTGAAGCAACTTTTAACTTCCATCTTTGTTACTTCAACACCGTTGCATGATGGAGCGGTGATTATTCAGGGTGATAGGGATTGCGTGCAAAGTGCATACTTCCTCGACAACAGCGGATATTCCATCATCGCTATGGTTCAAGACACCGAGCCGCACATTGGTATTAGTGAAATTACAGACGTGATTACAATTGTAGTTTCAGAAGAAACAGGAAATGTATCAATTGCAGAAGGTGGTAAGTTAACTGCTGTAAATGAACAACAATTGACGTAAATATCTAACGCACATCATCGTAGGCCAAAACTGATGAAAATAGTGAAGATGACGATGATGAAACAATTATTGAAGCTGATGCATAGAATCTCCAAACAAAGATGGATGATACTCAATGCTAATGAAGAAACTATTCTTGAAACAGGTAAGATTACTGCCAGAGGAAGTTATTCCTGCTAGAGCAAAATGAGTACATCACTAATTAATGACATTACATTAGGGATGTACATGAAGCTGCACGGAGATGCGGCCGCGAAAGGCTGGCTGTCGATCAGAAACTTCCACATAAGAAGAAGCGGTCCAACACTCAAGTTATCCAAACTACACACACAAAGCGAATTATTATAAACACCAGATACCTCTGACTCACTTAAGCCAAGGAGGTGAACGATAATGGCAAATAAGGAGAAAACTACCATATGGATCATAATAAGCTTAGGAAGACTTTGACAAGGCATCTGTCACCAAATCAAGTCAAGCAGTATATCAAGTCAAGTCTGAATCGGTTGCTACAGAAGATTATCCATTTTGCATTCACTGCGCATCTACTAGGATTGACCGTGTATTGTTTCAATGCAGGCTATGCAAAAGTTGTACTCGTTGAGTCTTAGCAGCACTGTTTATATGTCGTTGTAGCTTCTGGCGATATTACTTCGCTGCAGCATCAGACGTCACTCAAGACCAAGCGTGCGTTCACGTTGCGGTATATGTGCAATATGATACGCAAAGAGTATGAGATTTCAAGGGATTCCTACAACAGCCGATGTTAGCGATTACAGGTGATGCGACAAGCGTTACCGCCATAAGTACCACAAATGGCAAGGTTGTTGCGTGACCCAATGAAAACTTTCAACTGATAGAGGGAACTCGTGCAGTAACGTGATTGCGGAAGGACTTGAGTGATTCTGATTAGTACAATCGTTAACCCATCGAATGCGTTGCACAATCAAGCAGAAGGTTACACAACAGTTCTCGCTATCTCTTACGACGGCCATTATTCATCGTGACAAGACGATTAGTATCACAGCGTCATCTTTCTCTAGTTTGCGTCTCTGTATTTGTCAGATGTCGGAATGCCTACAGGATACATTGAAATCAAGATTTGCCTTTTGTAGAAGGCACTTGTCGACGTATCCAAATCAGGTCACGATTTTTGGAACAAGATGCAAAACTTGTTGCTTTCTGATACGAAATGGTCAAAGTGTAAATGTAGATATTGAGACATCAAACCATGCATGTATAACCTTGCAACGTTTACTTCGTACCTAATAAGACTGTTCTATCGAGTAAAGAGATTAAATGGCACACCTACTGGTGATAATCAGGCTGTTGCCTCAGCGGTGGCCTGATGATAAACAGACTGTTACAATTCCACGTACTGAAAGTGCGTTGCTCGATGTTGATGAAAAGTTACGTTGAAGTCAGATGTTTCGAAATTCTTACAAAGGATACGACAGTAATCCACTTGGGATATTACACTGCCTACAGGTATTACGTCAGCGACATGTTTCTACGACTAGTGTGATAGTGACTTTGGCGCGTACAACAAAGAGACAATCTCATCGTGACCAATCACTACAAGAACGAAATGTGCATAACTACAAAGCTACACAGATAGACACTAACCTACTATGGATGTGGAAGTGTACTGGCACACAAAGATAACATCAGTAAGATTAGTAGGCAGAAATCTGATATTATCTATCTATATCGATGGGCGTCGACAGCAGAGCCTGAGCACTACTGAGTCTGGAAGTGATGGTGGAGGCAGCCATCAGCAGGAGCTAGTATAGCAATCTACAATAAACTTACACTCCACACAGTTTTAGGTGATCAAAATGCACCCAGCAGAAAGGGGAGAACCTTAGCGTATGGGACGATATTTTCGGCACGTTGGTATCCGTGGAAAGAGACGAAATGAAGTATTAACAGCAGAGAGGGCCTTTCGAGGTTGGAAAGATACCTGCCCTACTGCAAAGAAGGAAAGAATTAAAATTGTATCGGTAAGCGATACAAGACTATCTAGCGATATGTTTGAGAAATGCACTTCAGCATGCTGGTGTACGTCCGAAGGTTGTGATGCATATCACTAGCTGGATACCGCCCAACACCGATGACGGTTTTGACAAAAGGAGAACGCTTTGCCTGTGGTGTGCGATGATTTCTGCTAGTCATAATCACCTTTCTACGATAATGGTATTAAAGTCTTCTCGACGATGGTTTCAAATGTTATCCTAGTGATATTGAGAGACCTCATCGAAGACTATATTGATGGTAAAAGTGCCAGTTCCGTCATCGTACAGATGAGTGAAATCAGTAAGGTGATTGCTTACTCACAGGAACTGAGATTTACTTAGGATTGGGATGTGGCAAAAGAATATCCATTAGATTTGAGTGGATGGAAGATTGCGGATTGATTGTGGCATACGGTTTCTTCTTCATCCTTTACGGCTAAAGAAGGCACTGTGAGTTGATTAGGGCGCTGAAGTAACAGCGTTCCACGATGAGCCCAAAATGGCATCAACATCAATACCAAAGTGTGTAGTTCTACACATCCCTATGAATTATTCTTGCTGAAAGAGAGAGAGATGAAGTGAACCATACTGTTGGTTTCTAACGTTTGACGGTGATATGCGGATCGTCAGATTATGGATTTCGCCCAGATGGAGAGAGACACTGTTAAACGTGACTTCATGGTAGCACATCGTTGGCAACATCTACATGCGATCTACAAGTTAACAAATACTTACAGTGTTAAGCAACAGTTATGGCAAATCTTGGTTTCATACAAGGCCATGGAGCGTGAAGGAGGTCAAGCTGAAAAGACGACAGCGTTGGAGATACAGTGATATGTCTCTGAGAGTCATGTTCCGCGATAACTGCGTTATCGTGGTGAGACAGAGTGGACACATCTATCCTGAAGGAACATGCCACGACGGGTGATGGTTTATTGACATGACTTCTTTCTGTGCTTGAGGTCATGAGGAATACTGGTAAAGGGTAGTATCGAGGCTATGTGAAGTGGACTTAAGGTTTGTCCACAGTTACTTTAGCAAATGTCCCAAGGTTACAGATAAGACTTTAGTAATGGGCAGGGATGAAGAAGCTCAAAAATCAGTCGAGTGAAGTGAAATGAGAGGAACTCAATGGTACGGTCGAATATTGTCCTTGTTCGTCCAAGTGGAGCACCAGGAACCACTATTACTTGCGGCATGGTAATGAGAGCGACGAGATGGAAAATCTGCGCATCGTTCATAGGTAAAGGTTGCAGATATTATCCGTCGAGAAATGCGTTGCTTAATAAGGAGTGCGTATGGCAAGAACGTGATCCCTCTAGTTGGCAGGTGCTACGATTGTTTCTTGCGAGTGTGTGTGTCCCATAACAGAGCCAAAAAGAAAAGCACGAGAGAAGTTCTCTTGTCATTGATAAGCGTCCTCATATTGCTGGTATCATCTAGCACAAAAGAGGGTAGAAGGCATTGATGGCCATGAGGTATGGTGCATATTTTTGCATACGAGATGATAGAGATGTTTGGAGGTACGTTACGAGATTTATCAGATTTCAATCGTTTCTGCAAATCTGCCAGTTCCTTTACATCTACCATGAGGTGGGAGTCTGTCTTCTCTACCATTCAACATGTACGACATTTCAATAAAATGTGTGTGTTGTACCCATATGGAAGCGATTCTCAAAAGTCGAAGAACAAGGAGAAAGCCGCTTAAATATGACGGCAGCGACAAATCTTGAAGAACAGGCAATCTCACTTGTTGGAGACAGATATCTACTGAGACTAATCAAGGGATATACGGAAAACAATGAAGACCTTGCACTGAGCTGCCAGCATTTATCATCAAACGGTTACGTTCGACTAACGTTTTGATAATGACTTCTATAATGCGCTCTGTCAAGGTGTTCCCTCGACTGAGTGAAAGGATCTATACAAAGAAACTAGTTGAAAACTCCGCTTGCGGGTATTGAAGTGCGCACTCAATGTTGACTATCACTTCCATGCAAAGGAAAGAGTACTGACGCAGCACGCGCGCGAGGTGGTTTATACTGGCCCGATCGACGCTTATTTTGACTATCGCTTTGGGTTGCACGTTAGAATGTCGATCCTGACTCAGTTTTCGAGAAATGAACTTTTGATATGGCCGAAATTTCCAGGAAATGCGGCTGTAAACTATACAGACCGTGAAAACACCTCTTTGGACACGTATTATCGAGCATAAATTGGTTTTACATTTCGATGAAGATGAAGATGACTGACGGTTGGCGAGAGACCGTCATCAGCCGTGAGATATGAGTTCTGAATGGAAACAGGCGATGAGCCTTGTATTATCCAGTCAATGATGAAAGAATACGCTTTATGTAAGACAGTGAGGAACTTGCCTCACGATGAACAAATATTCTTTTTGATTTGGTCGTTTGGGGTGAGTACAAAGTGCCTATGATATGGATAAGGTTATTGGCGTCTGCTCTGGAGAAGAGTCAGAGGAAATTTAAAAGTCAGGAGAGTAATCTGGCTTTTGCGTTTTAAAGACAAAATAACAGTGTTTTTAAACGAAAGAGAATACAATAAGACCAATAGAAATAAAGGAACTAATGATGCTCCTTATACAGGATGTAGGAACGCTACACATCTGAAAAGAGTGAGGTATTTACATTCCACATATGAAAATCAAACGATAGATGTTCATTTATTTACGAAGAGTACGTAATCCAAAGTATTTAGCGTGGATGAACGACTATATCGATGGCAGTATGTGATTTTTGAAAGGATCTGGTGTTGCGGTATTTGATTTAAATAGCAGTAAAATTGATCATATTGTTTTTGAAGCATTTACATCATGCTATGTCGGTGTGAAAGATAACGTACTTACAGCACGCCCACAGTGGAGACGTAACACTATTTACGATTTGAAATAATCATCTTGGAACTGGTTCCAGAAGACACACATTAAGAATAAGGCTGGATGCCATCAGGTTATCATACAGGATCAATATCTTGTTCCATGTCTTTTATATGAACCAGATTAAGATTCTTGATGAATTACAATGACTGTAGATGAGATTTCGTTTGAAGAAGGATCTGGACCTAGACATGCGGTGATACCTCAGATGGTGAGAATACCTGTATATGCCAATGGGTGAATTAAGTAATCTTCATATGTCTAATGAACAGCCTAAAGAGATTGTAAATACAGTAGAACTTTTAGAGATGGTTTATCACATGTTAAAGATACAGCCACAATGCGTAAGAAGGATGAAAGTTATCTTTACGTATCAACACGTACTGGGATGTGACACAGTATTACATGTATATAGTAAGATATTAAACGTATTCAAGTAACATCTTGTGCTGGTAAAAGCATCCGTGACTTGTGATTGTGGATGACGATATCATCGTCGCAAATCGTTTTCAGACTCGCTAATGCCATTGAACCATACATACATGATTACGGTATCTACAGTAACAATTCAGAGGTGTTTCTAGTATTATGAGGAGGGTAAAATAGGCTAATATAGATTGTAATTTGGATTGGGTGTCATGGGAGAATATTGCCTTAAATGCTAATTACATGAAAACACAAGGATTAGTGGATAATCGTTCTTTCAGACGTACAAAAGTCAATGGTGATGAGAATATCCACAGGTTTAGTGGTTTTGAAAACTAGAGGTTTTGCCAGGAGATTCTCTTGAAAGGCATCGTGTAGCCTGATGGTACCAGCTGTGGTCAACCCAGTTTGATGATGTTTGGTACAACTTGTTGATCCTATTAGATGAGGAGATATATCATCATGGATAGGTAGTGCTCTACTTTGAAGATACAAATCAATCGTCATAAACAAATGGCTAGCCATATGGGTTAAAGAAATACTGAGTGTAGAATTGTATCGGTGGTGAAGAGGTCTTTAAATGGCCCAAGCATTATACATCTGGAGATAAGATGCTTTGTTCTGGGGAAGATTTTGGAAGACATCTCTGCGAAGAAGATGGTGAACCATGTTATATATTGGACCAGAAGGGAGGCAGTCACTATGTAAGATAGTTACATAATGGAATTAAGAATATGCGGATGTACAAGTTACTTATAGGTATCTTCGAAGTTTCTAAAAGTATACCCTGGAGTTATACAAACAACAAAATTGTGGATGTGCTAGAACAATGGAACCAAACATTGATGCAAAGTTATCTCTAGGTTAATCAACCACCAGTAGCTTTATATTACTTGCGAGAAAGATTCTGTTACAGAACGCGTCGTAGATGTTATCTTAGATATGGCAGGAAATGAAATTTTTAGGTCATTGGACAAGTATTAGGCACTTCGACAAAGAGTTTAATGCTATTAGCAGCAGCGTATCAAGCGTATCATGTAACCAACGCTTACAGGATTGCTCACCAAGGAAAAATACAAATGATAAGAAGAATATGGACGTTGAAAGATTGCACCAAGCATATAAGATTATAGAAGACGTTTGCTGCACCAAGGATTCAGTACCGTGATGCATCTAATAAAATACCAACTGGAATTTTAAATGCCAAACAGATTGCAGCTATCTCTTTAGGCAGGTATGTGCTCCAAGCAAAGTTATTACAGGATATCATGCATACATATGATGATAGCGCAGATGATTACTGTCAGTATTCAAAATAGTATTGGCCATGTGTTAAAAGATTATTGTACAATCTATTATTTCCTATACCAGTATTTACACGCCCATATATCAGTATTCTATCTAACATTTTGTGTTACGTTTGAATATCATCCAGGTCAACATGTTCTTTTTGGTGCATACATATGGTCAAAAAGGAGTCGACCGTGAAGGATTTGTGAACGCACCATCGATTGGGGCAGCCATGAATAAGCCTTACATGTTTGGTGAACAGAACGACAACATATCGTGAGCTTTTGCATAAAATACCAACCCGCCAAAAATCAACCCTAAGGGTTCTGGTTTATCCGATTGGAAGGGCAATGTGAGATATACAGATACAGTTATGAATTGGCTAGACCATGGTTAGTGAGTTTGCGCAAGTAAAGTAAAGAAACCCGACGATTACAGGCATTTTTGGAACTTACATTCATTATTTTGCATGGATTTACAGATGGCCACCAATGCAGTTATTAGACCAATACTGCACATGGCATATCCATCTGAAAATCATGAAGCACGTATGTGCAGTAGCACTTAGTTTTCTTTGAGGAATTACAGATAGATCATTTCTACAATGAAAAACATACCATGAATAAAAGATTGTATTAGAAAAACCTTTTTAACAAGTTACGAACTTGCAAAAATTTCTAAATAAGAAATTGAGACCTTTTGGTAGTGATCATATTTATCAGATTGTTACTATCTTGGAAGAAATGGTATAGTATTCTCCGTGATGCTAATCTATTGTTTAAGAATGTTTGGAATAAGGAATAATATGAATAATGTTTCAGATTTCAGCACTAGAAGAAGTCGAGTGTTCTGAAACAAGAAGAATATTATAGAGTGTACAGGTGCCCTCAAGGATATGGTTTGAGGAAGGCCACTTTATTACAGATTATAAGTGTGTTAGCAGTAGGAATGATCCAGCAAGAATAGATGAGCAACAGCACTTGCCAGTACTAAAACAACTACGTCCAGTTAATAGACTAAGATTCCAGAGATACATTGTGTGGGGGTATGAAGGGTATAGGAAGAAACTACACGTGGATCAACTACATCCACCAGAAACATTTGGAATTAAAACTGTTTAAATGATAATGAGCGTTGTAGGGTGTGCCATTCTATATCCGTACGGGAGTGAGAAAATGGCTCGTCAGTAAGAGGAATTGGGGTAAAGATCACATTCAAAGACGAGCGTGAAGATGTGAATCCGATGTACTGGTAATCAAGATTCAGCCGACGGAAAATTATATCTTGAATTCAATATCAAAGACGCCAGGTAGAATAGTATTATAAAAGCGCAAATGGACTTCTACTTGAGCTGTGAATTTAATCTTTACCAAGCTAAATACATCAAATATGAAAGATATTACATGCGTGCATGATTGGTGATAACTTTCCCTTGGATTTACAAAAGATAGGAAATGATTGAATACAGTTGGGAATATGTGATGCTTTAAAAGCAGATGTATTCCGACATGAATCTGTAACAATCTATCCATATCCACAGAGTATAGGACTGAACTTTCCTCAGTTATATCACTTAATGATTTTGAACAATTGGATTAGCCTCTCGTTAAACGGGAGCTTTGGCACTATAATTAGGTCAAATTATTGGAAGACTATGAAGAAAATGAAAAATAAACTACCATTTGGAGATGTGGTGTTGGTTAGAATATAGTAGATAAAAGATTTTTATGGAGAAAGGCATGGGGAATTAAATCTAGTATAAAGTGTATCTCCTGGTACTAAAGTCTACATTGCTCCACATCAATGGGGAGATGGTGGGGATAAACTTGTTGTTTGGAGAAACCTAGGCACCAAAAAATGGTTTAATTATGAATACTGCATCGACAAAAGAGAACAGATTTATAATTGGAAGATTAGAAAAAATTTATCATCTAGAGTTTTTGAATAGGATGAATTGTTCAAAATATCATTGGTGAGAATAATATTGGTATTGGAAAGAATGTAGAAGTTTACGCAAAAGATATAAAGAAATTCTTTCATAATATAAAATACTTAGGAAATGAAACTGAAAAATTTTTATTAAGTATAGATAATATAAATTATAACACCTAAAAGACGAATTAGAATCAAAGGTTTAAATTGAAATCTAGAAGATGTTGTTGAGTATTGTAAAAATAAAATAAGTGATGAATTTGCAAGATATCTAGAGAAGGAAAGAATTTAATGGATCTAATATTACTACAGTGATGGTAAGTCTCTTTCTAGTCAATGCATGTAGTTATATGATAGTTTCTACAAAAGCCATTAAAAACAATAAAACGAATAACAAAAAAGAAGCTGGGATGATTTCTCATCTTCCCATTTTATCCTGTTCATTACTTAAAATGCTTACATTCCTCAACAATTCTGCCAATACTGTAATGTCAGTAGCGTCAGGAACCTAGACCAGTTTCAGCCTTGCATGGAATGCCACCATTATTTACCATGGCATTATATGAATGAGGATAAGCATTACCATCAGCAGCCCTAATCTTGAGCGTTTTGTAATCAATTTAGCACCACCCATTGTGTGGTGAACAGGATGGTTGTGAAACCATAAGTGTATTATGGACCTTCATGAAGGCAACTAGCTACACTTGTTGGATTCTAGGTGCCACCGCCAGCGGCGGCCCAGTTGTAATCTACGATAGTCTTTGTCTTCCAGCATCAATACCGAGAGATGGCAGCTTCTCATCGATTAGCCATCGGCCTTACTAAATTTTTTCCTTGATGAGTCTGTTCTCTTTCAGGTGAGCTTCACATGACACCAGATGCTTCCATGGTCTTCCATCCCCGAACATGGGCACCACCAGTCTGTTCTGTAACAGCCTTAGAAATAACGTCCGCGACGTTCTGGATTCTTCAACGAAACTTCCTTCTTGATAACAAGGTTGGTCTACCAACTAAACGTACATCCACTTAACATATAATAATAATGTACTGATGCTTGATGCTCGCATGTTGGATATATTTTGGAATGCGCCGCAACATATCAACTGGCTGCACCTGGGGTTTTTCCTTCATTGCATTGCCTTCACTTCCAGTAACCCTGGGAACATGTAGATGAGATCTTTTCATCATTTCTGGGTTGTAACCCTTACGCATTTCGATGTTGGATCAAAACCACTGATTTTGCTATTTTAACACCACTTGAGCTTAGTAGATATTTACATCACTCATCTTTTGTTACATTGCCTTACTTGATAATAACCTTCTTATCTGACTCTACCAAATTCCATTGCTTCTTTGTGTTTATTAATGCCAGCAGTACCTAATTCACATCAGCCTTAGCCTTCTTCTTGGTAGTTTCAACACCAGATTCGTTATGTGGTATAGGAGACATTACGCTGTGTCCTGAAACATCTTGTCTTTGAAGTCAACTTGATATCATCACCTTAACCATTTCAACCTTAAAAGCGTTATCAGCTAAAGCCTCTAACGAGTTTAGGATTAGCCTTAGTCGCCACTTTCATTACATCTTCGCAGAACTTATCAGTACTATCTTCGATGCCTTCTTTTTGTTGTAACCAATTTAGGTGCTATATACATTTTTCACCACCAGATAAAGCTGTGTTACTACCGATAGCTATATCTTTTCCATAACAACAACTTGGATGCTACCGTTTTTCAGCTGCTGTAATTGCGGCGAAGTTAAGACCAGCTCCATAGCGCCAACAACTACTACATCATGTCTGTCTTCACCTGTCTCTTTTGTTTCTGCTGTAGAGCCTGTTTTATCAGATTTTGGGCAGCCGGCTAAGATAAAGCCATTGTTAAGGCTAAAGCCGAATCAGCCACTTTTTCATATTAATCTTTTCCTCCTGATATCAATGATAGTTTATCACAACTAAGTAAAGAGATATTATACCGCTTACATTCTTTTTGCCAAATTAAATATCAACTTACAAACTTTTCATGAAAGTAAAAGTATAGATGAAAACATAAAAACCACGAAATTTACGGGTTTGATAGTACACCAGACAAGACTTGAACTTTTGATTGCCTCATACGCCCTCAAGCGTACACGTATCTGCCAGTTCACACTGGGTATCGCTCAAAATATTATAACATACCTCCACATCTATCGTCAATAGAAACATCTGTATTTAGATAGAGTTTGGGTTATGATTTTGTATAAAATATAATTTATCCATATGCTTAAAAGTGAAGAAGATGGACTATCAAAAGATTATTAACATTGCTGTCATTTACAGCTCTCCGTTGATGCTGGAAAATCAGCATTAAAGGCAGACGCATTCCTCAAACAAAGTGTGTATTTAAAGTACTTGAGGAAGGGTTGTAGACATTATGGACTCCAACAACGATCTCGGTAAGAAGGAATTACTATTTATTCTAAGAACTGCTCTGTAACATACAAAAGACGCAAGATTCAGCCTCCGTTGATACTAGATCCACGCAGACTTCTCTTCTGAAGTTGAGCGTATTAAAACCAGTTGATACGGTTATCTTGTTTAGTGAACTCTGCCGAAGGACCAATACCACAGACACGTTTCGTGTTACAGAAGTCATTAAACAGGCCGTCTGTTTATTGAATTAATGAATGGATAAACAGGATGCTCGATGCGAACGAAGTTATAGATGAAGTTTATGAATTATTCCCTCCGGGCTAAAACAGCAGTTGATCAGTTGGACTTCCCCAATCTTATTTGGTAAGGCTAGAAGAGGTATTTGTTCATTATGAGACAGGATGGTACAAATGAAGAGATATCGTCCACTATTTCAAAACGTTATCCATCCCATACACAAGGCATATCAAACTTGATTGATGAGCCAGTGCAGATGCAAATTAAGGTACACTGCATATGACGATTATATCGGACGTTTAGAGAAAATTGGACTGTATATAAGGCATTAAAAGGCTGACATCTTATACGGTATGCAATGCGGATGGGAATGCACACCCAAAAGGTAAGACAAATCAGGTGCATCACCACAAAGAGTTGAGTCGTGTTCCAGTTGGAGAAATCGGTATGGTGAAATCTGTATGATTTCTAGTATCCCCTGATAATAATGGTGATACAGTCTCACCACATAAAGTGCTCAGATCAATGCCAATGTTAAAGGTGAAGGAGAGCCAACACTATCCATGAACTTCATGGTTAATGATTCTCCATTGCTACTGGACAAGTTAGTAAGTTGTCACTTCATAATATTCGTGAACGTTTAGAATAAAGAACTTGGAAGTAAATGTTGGTTTAAAGGTTGAGAAGATACCAGATTCTACACAAGATACATTCAGGTGTCTGGTCATTAGTGAATTACCTTAACAATCTTATTAGAGCAGATGCGTCGTGAAGTTTGAAATTGCAGTATCACGTCCTGAAGTTGTATGAAAGAAGATTAGTGAATTGTTACATGGCAGGCCTATTGAAGAAGTTGTCATCATTATTTCACTGCCAGAATATTCTGGTTCACCAACAGTTTTGCCCTCAGTAGCGTAAGGTATCGCTTACTGACATGGAAGAAATTGGTACATGCACGTATTACTTATAGAGTCCTTCTGCAGCATTGATTGATTGGTTTGGATCAGGACTTCATCAATATGACACATGGTGAAGGTACTGGTACAGCCGTTCAGATGGTTATATGAACCATTTAAAGGGTGAAATTCCACAGCGTAAAGAAATGGGTGCTCTCATTTCTACTGCGAAACAGAGCGGTGCTATGACGCATACGCCGCTGGAATGTTTCAGGAACGTGGACAGCTATTCATCGGTGCTGAAACACCCCTTACTGTATATGAAGGTATGATTGGTGTATCCGCTAGGAACATGGATATGGGTATTAACAATTAAGAATAAGAAGATGACTGCGGTTCGTTCTACTGGTAGCTTGATGAAACCATGAAGCATTCCACCACGTATTATGTCTTTAGAAGCTGCGATTAGATTTATCAATGATGATGAGCCTATTAGAAATTACATGAAGATATTCGCATTCGTAAGAAATTATCTAACGAAATTGATCGTAGAAGACATGCTCAATGAAATCGGAAGATTGAATCTGAAATGTAGTGGTTATCACTGCTGTTATCGAAGATGGCAGGATTTTTTTCTTCAACGGAGGTCATGAGATGAAAATATAGATGAATTATTAGAGGTTGAAAAAGATCACGGAATAAAGAATGCCACAAAAGAACGGATACCGATGCACATATCTTACGCGGGTAGATACTGGCACCAAAATCTTAATTATCGGACCAAGCTCCAGGATCACACGTAGAAGATCAGGAATCCTTTCGATGATCAATCTAGTATTCAATTTACGTAAATGGATGGGAGTTGATGATAAGGAGTTCTATAGTAAGAATATCACAATCTTTACCAATGGATTTCTACACTATCTAGTAGGAAGGCTTAAAACAGGTGATTCCACCCAGGTTATTGCTGCAAAGAATATCATAGGAAGTTTTAAAGAAGTTAATGCCAAATATTGAATTGACGTTGTTGGTTGGAAAGTATTCCTATCGATTATTATCATGGTAAAGAGGAAAAAGAAAATTTAACGGAAACAGTAAAGCAGCAAGAATATCTACCAAGTATTTCCAATTGTTCAGCCAGAGTCACTCAACTTTCCGGTAAACTGGTAAAATCCTAGTTTTGAAGAGAAAACTGTGAAAGAACTGCAAGAAACGAGTTCGTCAAATTTTTCAAAGTGAATACCGCAGATGCCTGCAGTTTTCTATCTACAAACATATAAAATAGGTATTATAGAAGAGATAGTAAAGGCAAAAGCCTTGAAAGGTGTATAATATTTATCATAAATTACAAAAAGAAACAACGAATCATTAGGAGATATTGAAATAAATGTACAATTTTTATGGCAGATGGATTTGAAGAACCTGTAAGAAGGAAGGCTGATAACAGTTGATTTGTTGCGTCGTACAGGTTTGACGTTGAAATATAATTTCGATGAATGAGACACTGACAGTTACAACATCTCATCAGAAAGTAAAGATTCAGGCGGTAAACTGTTTAGCGAGGTTTCCAAGAATAGATATGATGTTATGATTTTCCCAGGTGGAAGAAGTGGAGCACAGTCTTGAAACAATCAAACTCGTTGACTATATGGAAGCGTTTTAAAGCAAGGAGAAGTTATCCCTGTGCAGTCACAACGCAGCACCATCAATTTTAGGTCATCGTGGTTTACCTGGTAAGAGAGTATGTATTATCCGACGATTACAGTGAACCAAGCTTTGGTGGTCGAATACCAACAGGTATTAGCTGTAAGATAGTAATTTGATTACAGGCCTGGTATAGGTCACGACATTGATTTGCATTAAAATCATTGAAACACTATGTGATAAACAAACATTAGAAAGTACTGAGAATGGGATTTCGAAAGTACCAAAGACATGAACCACCGTCAGAAAGGAGGTAAGGGCCTGGGCGCAGCAGAAAGATTAATACGTTATTTTTAAGTTGATACACAATCAGACCCTGCAAATGAACAAGAAACACCTTCCTCAAAACAATTTGATTTAGCAAATCTACTCATTGAGAATTAAAGATTAGTTTACAAGATGTATCAGTAGATGAACATTGTATGTATACATAAAACTACCATCAAACTTAGATAAAAGTTGATACAGTAGGCTTTGTGCACACCTGGATACAGCACCTGATTTTAGTGGCTGGTGTCAATCCGCATATCATCGAAAACTTTGATAGTGAGATGTTACCTTGAATAAAAAGTGTGACATTATCCATGGAACATTTCCCATGGATGAAAAGAGTTCAAGGGTAATACGATGGTAACACCGGGTAGCAATACATTACTTGGTGCAGATGATAAGGCTGGTATTACATCCATCCTTGGAAGCTCTTATATACTTGCAATCATCCCAGAAATAAGCATAATAGTGAATTGCGATTGGTTTTACACAGATGAAGAAATCGGCAATGGTCCACATAACTTTGATGTAAGTTTGGTGCAGTTTGCCCTATACAATGGACGAGGTGGGACTTCTTAGCCAGACTATCGGAACAAGAACCTTTTAATGCAGCATCTGCATTACACACATTTTAATGGACGTTCCATTCCACCCGAGTTCCTGAAAGTCCATTATGATTAATGCACTTAGAAACTTTACATCATGAATATCAAACAGTAATTATACACATACCGGTACTGAACTTACACACAGAGTTGTGGAAGGTTTAATTCATCTTCATAATATGAAGGTGATGTAGAAAGTGCAGAGCTTGAATATATCGACGAGACCACACGATTATCAAAGAGTTAACAGCAGAAGAAAGGTTGATGTTAAAGGCTGCTTTAAGATTCGTAGTACAAAGTATGTTGAAATTACTGTAACGATTGAAATCAAGGATAGCTGTCGCAATATGAAGGAAGTGTTGGATAAAAGATCAACTGCGGTTATCGTTGCGAAAGTCCATGTGGAAGAGTTAGGGATGATGTTCTACAAGGAGCCAGTCAATGAGGTGGTACGGATGTGGTGCACGACTTTCCTTGTGGGACTGCAAGTAGCCAGGCAATTTGCTGTGGTGGGTGAAACTACACTGGTCACTTTGAATACTGTGTAATTGATGAGTTGGGAACTATCCATACAGAGTTATCTTGAAGAGATTATTCAGAATGTAGCAGAGTCATAATATAAGTTTGTACATGTACAATTAATCCTTCATTAGATTGTACATGGAGTTTACTGATCCAATTGGAAGCAGGGAAAACAAATCGGCCTCTGATTTGGAATATTATGAAGCAGTGTAGGGGAATCCAATATTTCTATCGTGTTAAATAACTTAGGGTGCCATCCCGTGCATTTGGCTTCCCTGGGCAAAACTTTCAAAGATTTTACTATGTTCAGCTTATTAACAAAATTATAGGACATTCGTCTAACTTCTCCTATATCGATGGCAATACGTATCAATGTAAAATTAACCAATTCCAACCTTGAACTTTTCAAACATGAGATGCATGGTCCATATATCAGGATAAGGTTCCAGATAATCCAGCAGGAGAAGCTAAATGCCTCTCAATTCAAGTCAGACAGTGTATCGTAGATGGCTTTGATTTGGGGCATCCTGTGGATCTGCTGGCGTATTCTAAAGGGGTTTGGCTACACGTGAAAGGTCAGGTCTTTCTCTAATTCCGTTGAGTTCGAAAATAGATTGGGTTTTAGATTATGTTTTCTCCACCTAAAACACAAGAATTTTAGATGAAAAAATCTTAACATGTATTGGTCATGTGCCTGGCAGGCTGCTTCAATAAAACTGAGGAGTAAGAAAGAACACATCTACCATTGAAACTTCAAATGCTCCACAATCCTGAAACCCAATAGAATTCACGATTCCTAGAGGCAGATGTAAGGGTTATCGATGGATTTAACAGTAATTGCTCGCAGTTTCCAACTTATAACGTTGAAATCTCTACGTATGTATGTTTGAAGAGGTGGAACAAATTATTCTTTACCAATACGGATGCCAGTAGATATTACTTGGTGTAACCGTGCAGTTCAGAAGTTAAATGAAGTTGCAAAGGAGTTAAACAACAATTTGTACGTTGGCCTTCTGAAAGTTGAAAAAATGACTACAAGTTACTAGAATACATTGATCAGTGTGAGGTAAATTCTTCTGGTGAAAAGGCTTCTATGCACCTACAGTCATCAGTGTAAAAAACGGTAAAGTTAGTTGATTGCTCCTTGTATCACTTTTAGATAATGAGTTCAATTATCAAGGATGATCCAGATAAGCGGAATTATCGATGCACAAAACAAAATTGGGATATCTATCATAAGATTTGAAAAGAAGTCCTTCAAGCTAATGCAAGGAAAGGGTTTGATCGTTTGGTTAGACCTTTTTTATTTTTTTGAAGACACATCTACATTGAACTGTGTGATGATTATGTATTTTAAAGTGCAAAGAGATGAAAGAGTGTTAATACCGAAATTATTAGCACCATAATTATTCCGTGTTATGAAACAGAGAAGAAAATATCAGATATTTCTATGAAGAATTTTGTAAGATGATGCTTACTTTTGAGCAGCACAATCATACTTATCGAGGTGGTTTCACGTGAATGATGGTTCAAGCAGATGGAACTGTTGCAGAAATCAAGAACTTACCAAAGGGATAAGTAATAAAACTCCTCTCATTTCTCATGTTTGGTAAGGAAAGCGCAATCTATGCCGGGTCTACAACATGCCTCAGGAAACTCGTCGCAATTATGGATGTAGACTGCCGAGATCCACCAACACTACTGCAGATGATGATTGAGTAGAATTTTTTGTAGGTGCTTTGAGAATCAGAAGAGTTGTCGCAAGGGCAGAACAGCTGAAAGAGAACCACGTATCCGTTCTTGGTTTGCAAAAGTGTTTTATAAGATTTTAAATTGGCTCTCACAGACCAAAAAGTAATGGATGTACAAGAGACTATCGTGTTATGAATACTAGCACGTTGTGGGAGGCTGTTCTTTCCGTTGAAAGATCCTTCTCAAAAGATCTTTAGTTGGAGTTGGTTTACCGCTTTGAAGTGGAGTTGCGTATGAAAATATTCAACGCGTAAATATGAGTCAATCAAGTATGGTCATTTTAGCAATTATGGAAATATAAAATTTCAAGCAGTCTAACCATATTCTACAGCACTAATATCAATGTCTTCTTTTTCCTTCGGTACTATTTTTGTGTCTGATTTCGTTTTGATGATTATATTTGTGGCTAATTCGTAAGTTAATGTTGGTGATCAATAACAGTTTGTCATCACTGGTAGCATATTATATTACTGGCATCTGGACTACAACTATTGTCCCATTGGTGTGATTGGCCAATACCTATGAAGACATATATGGGAAGTAAAGAATCGTCCAGTATATCGTAAGAAAACTATAGGAAGCACAGTAAAAGTAGCTATATGAATCAGATAATTGTCGATTTGAGGATTCAGGAAGTGATTCCAGTTTCATTTTAATCGTTCTCTCGTCAATCGTCCTGTAATTTTATCGTCATGGGTATGGTGTATTGGGGTGCATGATTTACGACTAGGCATGGATGAAGGAATTATACTATGCACGGGAAATATAGGCTATCGTATCTGTGAGAGGTTCGTGGTCATCACTATGCCTATCATGCATGTATGACTTCTCTGCGCTACTGCTAAAGTCGCAAAGGGAATATCACTTTCTGAGTGGTTATCACATGTTCACCCTGATAATATCGCAAGTGATAAGACAATACAATCTCACATAAGAACTACACCACGGACGGTGAATGTTCCCAAACGTCATTTGGCTGTATCGACGTGGAGAGAGAAGTTAGAATATCTATTTATTGACATACTAATTTAGAGAATGAAAGACATGAAAATACTTTTTACTCCAAGAGGAAGTGCCAAAGCGGCGAATACAGCTGGGTCGATTAATGGTGATGATTCCACTCCTATTACAGTTGGATTTTTGTAATACTGTTTTATGGTTCTACAACCCTTGGACTACCCAGTACCCGGTGCTTGATGTCATGGCGCTGATTCTGTAATCTATGTTATCAATCCAAGAGGAAAGATCCATCGTATTATAAGATTGGTTGGTTGTGTGGTAGTAAGCTGCACCCAGTGATTGGGTTCCACTCATCTTATTACCGGAAACCGTAAGGTACCGAAAGAGCATACATCATGGAACCATGCATTGCAACACGTTCCCTTTCGGATCTAATCAAACCAGATGAGATCGATACTTGCAGTAGTATCCACGATGAAGACATAAAACAGATTTTCCGTTATAGGATTTCCGCATTGGTGGATTTCAGTTTATGAACACACAACAGCACTATTTCAAAATTGGTGAGAATGGTATCAGTATTTAAAGGCTTTCTGAGCGCAAAGCATTTATCTTCACTTGAATTATTTCATTATTAATCAAGGTTGGATGTTAGATGATTTGGTTGCATTGCCGGGAAAGGTTCAACGGGGTGTCAAAGTTGCTCATGATCTGTGATGACTTTGGGTATGGATATCCCAATTCTTTGATAAACAACTGAAAACTTCATGGGACAGAACCTATCGTTTTCAATAAGATAAATCCATCTTTAGCAGCCCTTCACCAAGACAACCATATTACCATGAATTCTGGTGGTAAGACTAACTCTTTCACTGTGCATTACAGGTGGTGCTAAATATCTCAGATGAATATATCAATCGTCATACGCCGCTTTCCAGTTTGTTGGAAGAGATAGTACCATCAGTTGAGGGTGATGCAGTTTTGGTCCTTCCTTATATGTTTTAGGGATGTATATACACTATATTACATTAGCACAAATAGTAGTATTGATTACGAACAGTATCATTTCATTATATAGATATCCTGAAAATTTGAAGGGGATTCTATCAACCCTGTATTCTAAGTACCACGATGAAGGAGACCATTTTGCGTTAAATGTGCACTAAATGTGATTCAACACGCAAGGGAATATCATATCAGTGCGCCTTACTTAATCTTGACAAGGTCTATAGAGACTGCGCTGAAGATGGCTGCGAGAAGAATGAGTGTGGATAGCCAACATATTTAACACCACCTTATCAGACAAAAGTTTGTATTTCCAGATTAAGAGGTCATTATTTTCGATTTAATTTCAAATGGTGTTAAAATCACCAGAAGAGTACACACCAGGCTTCAATCATACCAAAGAATATGAAGTGGCCTGATGATAAATTTGGTATCGTGGGTACAGCAGTACGACTATCGTAGTTACTTCCTACTCTTTAGAAATGGGTGTGTTGATGTATGATACAGATTCTGTATATAAGATGAAAAGAAAATTTCTTAGAAGCACTTGAAGTATCACAGAAGTTACATATAAGGTGCGTGATACAGTATGGATCGTAAAAGTATTTAGAGCAGTTTCTAAATGTATTTATCGATAGTATAAAAAGAGGTTATATGGAAAAGATTGGTTTAGTATTGGGTAGCTTCGGTATCCGTGGAGCGTATACTGCAGGTGCCGTAAAAGTGGTTAAGCTTGATAACAATATTATTACATTTGATTATAATTGTTGGTATTTCAGGTAGTTCGGTATATCTAGCGCTGTATTGGCAGGGGTGAAACAAAGATTGCCTATGATTTAGCAACAAAATACTCCATCACCACCAGATATCGTTGGCTTAAAAGCATTATTCAAAGAGAGAGGCCATTTTGTGGCATAATCATCTATTCAATGATGTATTAAAGGAGCACATATGACAATCCAGCCCACTTATTGGATCAAAAAGAAAGCAAATATTCAAAGTGGGTTTGGCTTCATGTAGTAGATGATGAAAACAGACTGTTTTATGGCATTGATGGGATGGATGATAGTATGGATGTATTATTAGGTAGTTGTGCACTTCAATCCTTCCGCGATTGTAAACCTCAATGGTAAAGTTACTTGATGGTGTGTACAAAAGATAAATTCCTATTACAGACAGTGCTTTAGAACAGGGATGCACAGGCAGCCACCATCACTTCTAAAAGCCAAAAGGACTATGTTCTTAAACTAAGCAGAAGGTGAAATTCTTGGAATTCTTATTCATTATCTATCTGTAAGTATCCATAATTACTTTGAGACTATCATGTTCGTCATTGGAATTATTATCATCAAGTTGAGTGTATCAACCGGCAGGTGACAGGGTAAAGCAGTACATATCCTGTCACAGAATATGGGAATGCACATCTATTTCTAAGGGTGATGTTGAAAGACAAAGGAGCCATTATATGAACTTGGCTACAACGATGGAAGCTAGACGTGAGAGAAATTCTAAAGAGTTCTTACAGAAATAAGTGATAAAAGTGCGACTAAATGTCGGACTTTTCATTTGATATTTTATAATTTGTAGCATAACACATTATCCTTTTGTCTTTTTCTCATCAGACCAGCTTGCATTATACAAGGTAATATATCATAAAATAAGATTCAGATCAACGGTGCAGCGTAATGACTTTCAAAGTAGCAGAAGGCTGGTTTATTTGGACTTATTACCTGTTGTTGACTTACCTTTGAGACTGGATAACGTAAGATGATCATATTCTGCCGTGTTCTTTTGAGCCCATTATTAGGTGTTTGTCTGTGAGAGGCACCACCTTCATATGTGGGACTTACATCTGCGAAAGCGTAGTTTGTTGTTCAGTTGTCCAGGGACATCCGCATAAGTTGCGACATCTGCGTTATAGGAACTGTAGATATCCTTTAATACTGATAGATACCATATCCTATTGACACAAAGGAATGGAACTTTGTTTTGGATACTTGCGGCGAAAGCGCTAAAGTTCTTGGCTAGCTTCTGCACGTAACTGTATACATGCTGCGATGCGTAGTGAAGATCGATAGTCTGTAAGATCTTCTGGTGCGTATTCTCGATTGATTATTCTTCTGATTCTGGGGAGCCAGTGATAGAAGAAGGTCAGATACGATGTTCTCATGTTGGCACAATGAACGTGTTTGATAAAGTGAAAGAATCTTTGGGAGTTTGTATCACGATGTAGAACACGCAATCATCGATATATGCTTTTCATCACATTGTTAATCGGAGGCCTAGTAGTGGTGCTTGTTCCAATATAGGTTTCAAAAGTTGAGAATCTGTGCTTACATTCATATCCTTATCCTTGAGACGACTTACAAGTGAAATCTTTACCGTTGGTACGATTACTCTTTAGATGTACTTGAGTTCTAGATAATCTGGATTCAGCTGACTTTTTATCTAATTACGTTCATAGGTAAGGACAGAGTAGTATTGTTATCTAAGATTTCTTTTGTAAAGTTTTTCAAGTGTTTAATTTCTATTTGGTTTGGTATTTGGCACTAACCCAGGTCCCTTTAACTTTGAATTGAAGAAATCAGGTTTGGTAATACCAACGTTTAGAATACAAATTACAAATCACAAGTCAATCAAATTTCAGGACAGAATATAGCGTCTTAGTTTCCTACGTTTTGGTGGATTGATTACCGCTATGATACTACTTTGATTTTATTATAGATTTGTCATAGTTCCTTTCAGTTCTTTCCATATTAGAGTAGGTAAAGGTTGCCTTGTACTACAAATGGAATTATTTTTTTTGAGTTGGATGTGGGAATGTTAAAGCGGAATGCGCTGCTTAATCGGATACTTTTGTATGTAGGTTGTAACTTGCTGATCATGAATGGTAATTTGCGACTAGCAGGTGGGAACCTTGAATCTGATAGGATCGACCTGTACCAAGTACGATATGTACAAAGAGACTTCCCTTTTCCTAGTTTATTGACTTGAGTAGGATGGATGACATTTCTTGCCATGTTTTGCGTCAGTTATATCATTTGCACGGTACTGCGTATGTATCCTTGAATAGATAATCTCTACTGTCTTCCTTTCTTGCGAGGACTACCGTCAGAATTGCGAGGTAATCTGCTTTCTTGAGATTGAGAGGTGTCAGGCGATAGCCTCGGATAGGCGAGAAGCTGCTGGTGGTTTTCGCAAATGCATCAGCCACCACCAACGGGTCGATTCTAAAACGTGATGGCCATGACCACAAATATACGTTACTGGTTTTTGACGTACCTCACTGAGGATAATTCTCACACATGGTCCCAAGTAAATCATGCTCGCGAGAATCATCTTCCATAGCTGAGGAATCTTGATTGGTTTCTCACACTATAAGACGTAAGACGTCTTTGCGTCAGAGGACGTTACTCATTTTCTCTGCCATGCGGGTGCATGCAGTGGCTAAGTCACGATTTACGATTGGAAGCGCACTTTCACGCCTGTTTTCCACAATACCATTTTGGATGATTCTGGGCAAAATCATTGTATGAAGTGTATTATCTAAAAATCAATGGAAGAAAACAGTTGTATAGCTGATTAAGAAGAATAGGGCATTGTCAAAGAACTCTGCACAAGCTTGAATGAGCTTTTAGACTTCTTTTTCAAACTTCCACATTTTCACCATTTGGACCTCTTCCATAGGAAGGTGGATCCACTAAGATTCCGTGATAAGATAGGACATGACGTTTTCACGTTCCACGAACTTTAAGCAATCATCTACAATGAAACGAATCTTATTATTCTGAAGCACATGTTACGTCAGTTTTCCTTTGCCCATTGCACCATACCCTTTGATGCGTCGACGTGTACCACTTCAGCACCTTCCGGCTACATGCTCATTGTGGCACCGCCAGTATAGGCGAAAAGATTGAGAACACGTATTCTTCATTTGGATATTTCTTGATTAAATCAGCATCGATCCCAATTCACTGGGTTCTGTTCAGGGAATAAGCCAGTATGTTTAAAACCAGTTGGGGATACTTTGAATGTTAGATCTCTATAATTGATTGTCCATGACTCTGGAAGTTTCTCTTGCGATACTTCCCAATGCCCACCGCCTTTATCAGGAGCGGTGGTAGATGGCATCTAGTCCCTTACAAAGACTTCTTGTATTCTGATTTGCTGGCCAGATTGCTTGTGGGTCAGGACGTCTTAAAACGTACTGCTGTTCTAATTTTCTTCGCCTTCGTCACCTGCATCAAAGCAGGTATAATCTTTCCATTGATTTGCTATTCTGACGACATGGGGTTACCTCCTTGCTCATTATACCATGAACTCCCATCGCTTTCCTTAGGAGTTTCAGAAAAGAAAATAATATATTTACATTTGTGCTACAGCAGCCTCATAGTCAGTACTCAATGGTATAATAGAACCTATCGGAAATGAATTTTCGAAAATGTAATGATGAAGAAATGTAGTAAATGTGGAGGTATGTAGCGATGATTGACATAAATAATTTAAAAATGAGAAAACCAAAAGATGCGGTCTTATCTAAAGAAAAGTACCTCGAGAATTATTGCGGGCAGGTTCAGGTAGACGAGAGTTTTAACGATGCGCATTGTTCATTTGATTGAAGATGAAAATGTTTCAGCCACAAAGATTTTGGCAATTACATTTTACCAACAAAGCAGCGAATGAAATGAAAGAACGTGTTCGTCAATATGCGCTAGTCAGACAAGTGACCATGGGTGAAAGTACCATACATTCCTTATGTGTACGCATTCTACGCGAAGATATTATTATGATGGGATATCCACGTAACTTTTACTATCATGGATACGGAAGACCAAAATCTGTACTCAGTGAAAGCTACAAGTTACAGGGAATTGATGTGACAACCTATTCCTTATAGTTCGATGTTAGATTACATTGCGAATAATAAAACGGCGAGATATTGCACCGAGAAAGAGCACGCGTTTGGCTGGTGATTACTCATGCGGATAAAGTGAAGGCAGAAGTATATACGTTCTATGATAAACGTCAAAGAGATTTATATGCTGATTTTTGATGATTTTGATTCTATGGACTGTTCGCATGTTTGCCGAAATTCCCAAGAAATCTCAGAAAGAGAGTGGCAAAAAGAGATTCTTCTTAACTATATCCTGAGTAGATGAGTTCCAGGATATCGATACAATATGAATTAATCAACCAATTAACAAGGTCCAAAATAATAACCTACTTCTTGTAGTAGGTGAGTCAGACCAGAACAATCTAGCCCGTGGCGTGGTGCGGATGTAAATATCATCATGAACTTTTGCTAAGGATTATCCACAAGCTAAGACAATCATTCTATTTAGAAAATTATCGTTCTGTTGGGAGGCAATCACTCAACGGTGCAAACCCCGTCATTAAAACAATAAATATCGTGTAGATAAAAGAACTATTTACAAACTCGTCATAGCGATGAAAAGATTACCCACTATTCTGCAGCGAGTGGTAAGATATCAGGCGTCGGATTGCAGGAAGATTTCTAGCTTTACACCGTAGAGGGCAAGAGCTACTCATGACATTGCGATTTTATATCGTTCTAATTGCGCCTCTCGTGCCCTGGGAAAGCACTGCCACTGACGAAAGAATTTCACTTATATCACTCCATGGTGGCACACGCTACTATGAACGTCAGGAGTTAAAGATGCTCTGTATACATGCATGTATGTGTATCGCGACGTGCAGATGATCTTGCGCTGACAACGTATTCTTCAAATCGTCCAAAGCGTGTGGACTGGAAATAAGACGATGGATTTGATTATGGGGCTTTTGAGCAAGAAATGCTTCTATATTTTAAATATTCAAAGGACAGTTCTCTCTGTTTTAGTGGCAAAGATGTTAACAGCAATAGACTTTGTAAACTGTATGGTTGAATCATGGCGTAAGCGTGCAAGAATAATGGAGGTGAAATCTTTGAAGCTGTTTGAACAAATCATCGAAGAAAGTGGACGTCGTGTTAACTGGGCCAAAGGAGCAAGATCCGTAGAAAACTTAAAAAGAGTTAATCGTTGACTCAAGAATTCTCTGAGACGTATCCAGAAAGTAATCGCGATGAATGCTTACGGTTGGTATCTCTCTATGGTGACCGTGAGAAGAGACTGTGGTAACATACAATTAATGACTATTCATAAGGTTGGAATTTCGATACTGTCTTTATCTCAGATATGAACAGGAATCTTCCCAAACAGACGTACCGAGTGAGATGAAAGTCATCGTAGAGATTGGAAGAAGAAAGACGTCTAGCGTATGTTGCCTAGGCTGAAATAAACTCTGTCTAACTAGGCAAATTGGATTCTCTCTGTGATATTGCAGCGTGTACGGGAACAACCTCACGCTGTCAGAAATCGATGGAATACATTGAACATCTAGGTTCAAGTATGCATGCAGGTAACACCCAAAGAGAAGCCACTTTATCAGAAAGATTGTTTTGATAATAGTCCTTCATCCTTTGCGCAACAAGATAGCAGAAATAAAACCTTGGGATTAAAGAGGGTGATAAAGTCATTCACCGCAAAGTTTGGTGAAGGCTTAGTTATCAGTATAAAATGAATTGCACCAAATGTACATTCCATATCCATTTTAAGGTCAAGAAAGGTTGCGGCAGGACATCCAGTATTGAAAAAAAGACAGATTTAAGGGTTGCTTATAAAAGCAGGAATAAATTAGAACTTGTAGAGCCAGATGGTCACCAAGCAATGTACGTAAC
>BNJV01002137.1_pt1 | contig 152613 bp, 165 predicted proteins | sample 8540591 | NCBI WGS metagenome assembly BNJV01 (sample SAMD00202457, study PRJDB9452) | human saliva metagenome | host: Homo sapiens
GTTACGTATTAAGCCAGAGCAGTGCGTGTTTTAAAAAGAAGTTGACTTGGTTTAGCAGATATTTCGGACTTCAGCATGCTTTTAAAGCATTTCGATATCAAAATCACCTATATCTCATCACAAATGCAACGAACATGGGATATCAAAGGAATTATCGAACGCCTTAAAGCAGGTCGCGGCCATAGTTTTACGCGATTTAGCACTCCTGGCATAAGCGATCCAGGCTTTTATTTAGCTTCATAGCTGCCCGGAAACGATATCGAAGTGTGCTCAAGCAGGCGCAACAGCTCGTATTCCCGCCAGTGGACGATTGCCTTAAGATAAATTCCTGTTTTGAAGGCTTTTTTGCCTCAAAAAGAAGGGAAGACAAACGTTGATTAACTCGCTTTGTTGGACGAGCATAGAACAATGATATTCATGAGTCCCCATCGATTAAAAGACTTGGTCAATTTGTAGTGTCTTTGGACCCGAAAGATGGTTTCAGATGCCGAGAGATATCTAACCGGCACGAAGAAAGGTAAGAGGCACCTAAGGAGGTGAAAGCGCATTTCGATGAGAAAGCCCATGAGGCGAAATCGTTATCGTTTTAGCAGGAAAGATATAGTAAACAATCCCAAGAAAGGAATCTATATGAGAAAAAGTATTATTTATGGCACTAGCTATAGGTGTATTCACTCTTTACAGCTGTAATGGTGATAAGAAAAAGAAAAGATGACGGACCAGAACAAAAGTTGACTCGCTTTCTAGAATCAATGAACAAAAGGACAATGAGATAAACGATGATGGGGAACCATCAACGAAATTCAAGAAGGATTGGTGAAATTAACGAGGCTGGAGAATAGAGTAAATAATGTGAAAGACGGAGAAGGAGCTAGTTAAGTCTACTCACAGATTAAAGAGAAGGCTAATTATCTCATACAACAATGACTCGCAATCGTGAGCTCATCTAAAAGCTTCGCTAACAACTTTGAAAGTTCTTTCAAGAGATCAGTTCAAGAAGACCATAAGCTCGTTGATGCAACAAATCGAAGACAAAGAAATGCAAATTGAAACAGCTACGTGCTTGGAGCTTAGTGCTAAAGACATTCACATTGCAGAACTGATGGAGACTATTTGGCACACTTAACACAAGTGTAAACGAACTTGCTAGAGGAATCTGAACAAAGAAAACAGAAAATTCATCAATAATAAAGACAAGCACTTAACACTGCATGGTATGTGTTTGGTACAAAGAAAGAGCTTAAAGAACAAATCTATTTTAGCTGATGGTAAGCTTATGCACCAACTTTAATAAGAACTACTTCACCAAAATAGATATTAGAGAGATAAAGAAATCAAGCTATACACAGTCTGGTGAACATCTTAACCGTCCACCCAGTGTTACAAGCTTTCCAAGATGCAATCAAGGAATGGTGACCGGCTCAATCTATCGTTGAAGAACGTACAAAAATGGCCCTTATAAAAAGCATATACGACTTTATTGAGCGTGTAAATATCAATCGGTCAACAGCACTTGAACTTTTGGCGCTAAGTGGTGCTCTCGACGGATTTAAAGAATTGAAACGAGAACAATATCTCACCAAAACATCAAAGGAGAACCATTTATCGACCTTCTAGTTCGATATGGACAGCGCTATCAAAGCGAGCAAAAATCAATCGCAAACTCACTCTTTGGCGGTGACGATGCTGCGGAAATACCTCACCCGACACCTCCAGAATGGGAAGAATGGAGTCACATTGAGCTTTTTAAATGAGAGCGAGGATTGCATCGGAATCTCACCTTTCTGCTCATCCCACTCGACGAGTTTAGCATGGTAATTAACAACCCTATGCAATGCCAATTGCAATGAACTTGACAGACAATTTGGCACTAGCTAAAGAAAATGTAGCTCTTGGAGGAATTGTTACCTTATCTGAAGCAAGAACAACAAAGAAAGGTTTGCCTTTGTGGTTTTGTGACTATTGAAGATTTTTAACGGCTCAGGTGAGACTTGCTTTTGTTTGGTGAAGACTGGGCAAATGGCAAGGAATGCTGCAAGAAGGCTATCCCATTTTAGTGCGGGAAAGTCTACTCAAAGGTTTAGAAATAGCGATGTTTACGACTTTAAGGTAAGTGATATAAAGCTGTTGCAAACCGTTAGAGACACTGAAATACAGAAAAATTACACTCGCTATCGATAGTAATGATATCAATGAGAATCTTGTTACCGACATCGTTACACTTGCCGAGGAAAACAAAGGCAAGGGTTGAATTGTGCTTTCAGATTATAGATAAGGACACATACAAAGTTAACGATGCGCTCGCAGACACAAGGTGTGGACCTCAACTCGTTACTTTATGCGTTATATTGAGCAGAGTGAACAAATAGAATATCACATAAATTAAATACTTTTGGCATAATGTTTTGCCGTGAGACTAATATCAAATTACAGATTATGGAAGTAAAAGATTACAAGCGAAAATTTTAAAGAGTATAGAAATGGTGATTTACCATTAGTAGTTGACCTTTTAGGCACCATGGTGGTGGTCCTTGTAGAATGGTAGGACCAGTTATTTCTGAGTTAGCAAACGACTATGACGGTAAGATTGTTGTAGGAAAATGCGACGTAGATGAGAATGATGAGGTTGCAATTGAGTTTTGGTGTACGCAGTATTCAACAATATTGTTCTTCAAAAATGGCGAATTGGTTGACAAGTTCGTTGGTGCTGCATCAAAAGCAACACTTGATGAAAAGTTCCAAAGCATTGCTATAAGAAATTATTTATTCAATAAATAAAGATGAAAGTCTGCCGAGTTATTCTTGGCAGACTTTTCTTTTTATATTTAAACGTTCAATTGGTTATAACGCAAAAAGTAATGTTTTCGTATTCCAAAAAGCATTACTTTTGACCCAAAAAGCATTGATATTATCTTCTAAAACATTGCTATTATATCCAAACATACAATTATTCTGTATGGATAATAATGCCCTTTTTAAAAATTATTTAGAGCGATTTATCGATGCAAGTGAATAAAAGCATAGAATAAATAACCATTCCTTTTCTCTTCATTAAAACACAAGATTTACATTTCAACACTCAACCATCCGCAACACTCTTAAGCAAGATTATATCATAGGCTCTTGCATTTCTCATATTTTTGACGATATTTGTGTGTCCATCTACATTCGAAAAATTAAGTTCTGTCATCTCTTATACAAAAGAATTATCTACAGAACACTCGAGAGCATGAAATGAAGAGAAATATACACTATCGGATCACGAAACAATATAAATAACTAAGGATAATATAACACAATATGGTTGAACACGGAATTATTATTACCCTCCTTTTTCACGGTGTCAATATGTCTGTTGACAATGCTCAGTAGCAAATTAAAGGTAGCTTATCCCATTCTTTTTAGTAGTGGCAGGCCTCCTTTTTAGTCTCATTCCTGGCATTCCAAAGATAACAATCAATCCCGATGTCATCTTTCTTATCTTTCGCCTCCTATCTTGTACGAGGCAGCAACATCCAACCTCGTGGAAAGAATTGTGGCGATGGCGACGCATCATCACATCGTTTGCCTTTATCGTTGTATTCATAACTGCATCGGTTGTTGCATTCATTGCCAACCACTTCATACCTGGTTTTCATACCTTTAGGCTTTCTTTAGGCGGAATCGTATCGCCTCCCGACGCAGTGAGTGCAGCTGCAATTATGAAATTTGTGAAAGTGCCACAGAAGAATCTCTGCTATTTTAGAAGGAAAAGTCTTTTAATGATGAAGTTCGCTTATCATCGTTAAATTTGCATTGATATCCATAGGCATTGGGCAATTTGTTTGGTACGATGCAGCAGGCAATTTCTTGTGGATGGTTGTTGGTGGCGTGGCTGTCGGCATAGCCACTTCGTATGTATTTAACAAGCTACAGCTGGCTTCCCATGGACGAGAATATCAATATCATATTTTCTCTTGTCACGCCATACGTTATGTATCTCATAGCAGAAGATATGAAGCCTCTGGAGTGCTTGCTGTTGTTAGTGGCCTATTCTTTTCTTACCGAAGAATACTATTTTCTCAGTTCGTCTTCTCGACTACGAGCTGAAAAATGTGTGAGCACTTTCAGCTTTCTACTCAACGGTTTTTGCATTTCTTTTTGATAGGTCTTGACTTGTCGGAGATTATGGAAAATATGAAAATTGATGGAGTGGACATTTGGACTGCCACTGGTTATGGCGTGCTGATTACCATTGTTTTTGATTATCATCAGAATGGGTTGTGCCTTTGGTGCGCTTCTGTAACCTTCATTATGCGCAATTTTATCAATGTAGCAGACCCCAATAATCCTGGAAAAGCAGCACCTATTGTGTTAGGTTGGACTGGTATGCGAGGCGTTGTTTCGCTGGCTGCAGCTCTTTCTATACCCCCTAACTGTTGGAACAACAACCACTCCTTTCCCCATGCGTAGTTTGATTTTGTATATCACCTTCATTGTTATTCTATTGACATTGGTGACACAGGGCTTTACACTTCCTGTGCTTTTGAGATATCTTCGCTTCCTAACTTCAACGATCATCTACCTGAAGCTGAAACAAAAAAGATTGATTCGAAAAGGATTAGCACAAGTAAGTCTCTGACTATCTACACACTCATGAACTTGGTTCTACCGCAGAACAAAGTAGAACACTTGCAACATTGGTGAGACCATTGGGTTGAACAAGTGTCTGAAATAAATGATACAGATTCTTTATATGGCAATTCGAGACACCTTTATATCGATATTCTTGAACAACAACGAATGTGGCTCTATCGACTAAACAACGAGAATCAAGAATTGATCAAGAAATAGTTAATCACTTTATTCACCGCATTGACCTCGAAGAAGAGCGTATGCAGAAAGAATAAGCACGAGAATAGAATAAGAAAAGATACATAATTAAAAAGGTGTGATGCTAAATTTTGCATCACACCTTTCTATTTACATACTGGCATACTCCCATTATATTTCATTTTGCATCAAATTGAAACAACAATCTATTTCAACTCTTATTGCATAAAACTTCATTCATCGGGCCAAGCACATGGTTTCAAAGTTGCTTTTTACAACGGGTCTTTGAGCATTCATTTGTCTTAGTTTTCTTGCCAAGGATAGACGATAGCTCTTTACTTTTTGAAGGATTAGCATGAGCTAAGTTGTTGTTTTCACCAATATCTTGCGGAATGTTATACAATTCTTTCTCACCTGTTTCATAATTGTATATCAATTTCCAATCACCTTGACGTATTACACAATTCAAAGTTGATACCAGGTCCTGTGTTTCCCAAATATTTGGGAAGTTCCAAATAATGCTTCTCTTATTAAATTCAGGTTCATTCTTACCCTCAAGAAGTGGCACAATATCCTTTCCATCAACGATTTGTGGCACCTTATAGTCGTTAACCTGTGCCATGTGGAAGGACGTTGGGAAAAGATCCTCAATCATTATGCTTGTATTATTGCGTGTGTCGGGCTTTACAACTCCATTCCACTTCACCATAAATGGCACTCGACGCCACCTTCATACATTGATCCTTTACCGCATTTTAGTGGTGAATTCTGCGTATATAAAGGTCCTTCACGCCACTCTTGCGATGTTGCTAAGCCCTCCCATTGTCGCCTAAAAATACAATAATGGTGTTTTTCGCCTCGTCGTTTTTATCCAACCAGTCCATAATATCGCCCAAACTTTTATCCATTCCCTCAACTAATGAGGCGTAGGCAGCGTCTTTATCAGAAAGACCTTTGCGCACATATTTGGGAAGAAACGCATATCTTTGTCAATAGGGATATGCACTGCATAATGAGACATATAGAGATAGAAAGGCTGATCGTATTTCTTTTGCCTTGTCGAGAGCCTTTATTGCTTCTTTAGTTAGTGCCTCGGTGACAAACGTTCCCTGTTCCCCAATAGTCTTGAAGTCCAGGTATTGAGTTAAGAGCATAAGCCTTTCCATCACGTGTATGACCATAATTTCGCTCGCTTAAATAGGTTGCAAGCCCTCCAGCTGCTGTTCCTGTGATATTGACATTGAAGCCAAAATGACATGGATTTTCACCCGAGGTATCGATAGCTCCCCAGTGTGCTTTTACCACAATGTATGGTGTGATAACCACTATCTTTTAGCAATTGGACGAAAGAGGTGGCAGAAGTGGTGTGCGGAACAGTTTGCAACTTGGGCAATTCCATTGTAGTTCCAATCGGGAAGGCTTATGGTTTTGCTTTTTATCATCAGTGGGTTTATCTCGTTGTAAGGTCCAGTTGGTAACACGATGTCGTGCCATATTCATACCTGTCATTAAGCTACAACGAGTCGGAGAGCTCACAGGACAAGCGTAAGCCTGCGTAAACATAACGCCTTGCTTTGCTAATCGCTCCATATTAGGAGTCTCATACATCTCGTTATACTTTGTTTTCTGGTTCCAAAATGGCAGAGATGTGTCTTGCCAACCCATATCATCAACAATAAAAACAATGATATTAGGACGATTGTTTTGTCGTGCATACAAGCTTCCATACCCTACAAAGGAGGTAGTTGCTATTGCTGCTAGAAGTTTTTATTCATATTTATGTTCTTTCAGTAGGGTCTACAATCAATCTATATCCATATCTTGGGCATAGAAACTCTTTGCTTCCCACCTACGATTCTACTATACTTACAGTGGTATATAATTGTTTAAGTCGCAACTTTAGCTATTTGTTTCTGTCCATTGCATCGTGCCAAATAAAAGTTACTATTGCAAATTTAGTTATTTGCTTTGACATTCATTATCTTATTTCTATAAAATCTATTGGAATTTCAATTTTATAAGGGTTCTTTTCTCACAATAAGGCAAAGAAAAAGGGCAAGAAACATCAACTGTTTTCTCGCCCTAAATACTTAAAACTAATTATTTATTACGTTCTTATTTTACAAGAACTACAAGATATTTGCTGTGCTCAGAACAATTCTGGAGTTGGTAATGCGCAATACATATTGGTTGCTTGCATCTTGAGAAAAGCTTATAACTGTCTGCAGGGTGAACGGTTAAGATCTTCGCAGACTTTGTATATAACTTGATTTCTTTATCTACTCTAATATCTATTTTGGTGAAATAGTTCTTATTAAAGTTAGATTGCATAAGCTTACCATCAGCTAAAATGCGTTGTTCTTTAAGCTCTTTCTTTGTACCAAACACATACCATGCAGTGTTAAGTTGCTTGTCTTGTGTTGATGGTCTCTGTTTCTCTTGTTCGATTCCTCTGTAAGTTCGTTTACACTTGTGTTAAGTGTGCCGATAGTTTCATCGAGTTCTGCAATGTGAATGTCTTTAGCACTAAGCTCAGCACGTAGTTGTTTCAATTGCATTTCTTTGTCTTCGATTTGTTGCATCAACGAGCTTATGGTCTTCTTGAACTGATCTCCCTTTGAAAGAACTTTCACGAAGTTGTTGCTGAAGCTTTTGAATGAGCTCACGATTGCAGAGTCATTGTTGTAGAGATAAGTGTATATTCTCTTTAATCTGGAGTAGACTTGTTAGCTCCTTCTCCGTCTTTCACGATATTTTACTCTATTCTCAGCCTCGTTAATTTCACGCAATCCTTCTTGAATTTCGTTGATGGTTCCCATCATATCGTTTATCTCATTGTCCTTTTGTTCAATGATTCTAGAAAGCGAGTCGCTGTTCCTAGTCCGTCATCTTACTATTTTTCTTATCACCATTACAACTGTAAAGAGTGAATACACCTATGGCTAGTGCCATAAATAATACTTTTTCATCATATAGATTCCTTTCTTTAGGGATTATTTACTATCTTTTCCTGCTAAAACGATAACGATTTCTGCCCCTTGGAGCTTTTCTCTTCGAAATGCGCTTCACCTCACTTAGGGTGCCTCTTACGCTTTCTTTCGTGCAGTTTAGATATCTCTCGGCATACAGAAACCTGTCTTTCGGGTCCAAAGACCTCTACAAATTGACCAAGAGTCTTTACTAATCGGTGGGAGACTCATAGAATATCATTGTTCTATGCTCGTCAACAAGCTTGAGTTTATCAACGTTTGTCTTCCCTTCTTTTGAGGCAAAAAGCCTTCAAAAACAGAACTTATCACAAAGGCAATCCCGATGCCACTATGGCAGGAATACAGGCTGTTGCGCCTGGTAAACACTGCACTTCGATATCGTTTCGGGCAGCTTCTCGAGCTAAATAAAAAGCCTGGACTGCTTATACCAGGAGTGCCTGCGTCGCTAATAAGAGCTATATTTTTGACCTGCTTTAAGGCGTTCGATAATTCCTTTTGATGTCCCATGTTCGTTATATTTGTGATGAGATAACAAGTGATTTTGATATCGAAATGCTTTAAAAAGCATGCCAGAAGTCCGAGTATCTTCCAGCTAAAACCAAGTCAACTTCTTTTAAAACACGCACTGCTCTGAATGTCATGTCTTCCATGTTTCCCACTGGTGTGGGTACAATATATAGGATTCCCATAGCATTTACAAAAATAGATAGATATTATCATACACAAAAGACACAATATCTTTTTGCATAAATCGTCTTTGTACTTTTGCAGTAATACTGGTAGATTTATTTACAGGTGAGAACCATCGTCCTGGTAGGATAGAGGTTATATGTGGCTCGATGTTTTCAGGCAAAACGAGGAGCATCCGTGAGATTAAAGCGTGCAAGTTCGCTAAACAGAAGGTAGAAATATTCAAACCTTCTATCGATACACGCTATTCTGAGGAAGAAGTTGTGAGCCACGACAAGACAGAGTATAAAAGTACGCCCGTTGATGCATCGGGTTCTATCCTCTTGTTATCATCAGATATCGAAGTAGTGGTATCGATGAGGCACAATTCTTCGATGAATCGCTCGTTGATGTATGCAACCAATTAGCCTATAAAGGCGTTCGTGTGATTATTGCAGGATTGGATATGGACTTCAAAGGAATTCCTTTTGGACCAATGCCAGCACTCTGTGCCAGTGCAGACGACGTGACTAAGGTGCACGCTATCTGTGTAAAATGTGGCGCATTGGCTTATGTTAGTCACCGACTTGTTGAGAATGAACGTCGTGTTTTTACTTGGAGAAACAATTAGAATATGAGCCTTTATGCCGTGAATGCTTTTCAAAAAGCAAGAAAGAACACGCCATAAAGAACACAGATTGATTGAAAACAAGAACAAAAACTCATAAACAACAATCTTGTAATGGTCTGCAAATTGGATAATACCTCTAAATAATATAATACTTTAAGGATATGATTGAGCAAAAGATAACATTCGATAAACTGGTTAGATGGGTAGGAATTGTGGCTGCAATAGGCCCTCAGTTATTGGGTAATTAACAGCCTAAAGCGGGGTTCTTTGCCCTTTTTCATTGCTTTGGCTCTTTGCTTATTTGCTCTATCCCTCGTTCTTTTCGTTCAAAAACAAATTGCATGTAAAGATAAGAGCCTTGTCTATTATCATTGCATTGCTATTGGTTTTAGCAGTAATGGTGGCGTTGTGTATTTAATTATACCGCCAATGATCAATCAGTTTCTACCAAACTTGGAACCGTAGTCTCTGCCTATGCGGATCAAAAGGCACCGTAATGAGGTTACAAGATACATTCAAGAGTGGATAACAAAGAACCATCAAACCATTGAACACTATTTTTACCAGCAAAGAATTTACAGACACTTTGCAGAAAACACTACCACAAGTATTTTCATTCTTAGGACAAACTGCAAGCGTAGTAATCAGCATTGTAGCTTCGTTCATCACCTTATTATATATGTTCTTCATTCTTCTAGATTAGTGAAAATCTAACAGAAAAACTGGATAAAGATATTCCCAAAGAAGAACAGAAGCTTTTGAATGCATAGCACAAGACGTAGAACGAGAGCTAAACAACTATATTAGAGGACAAGGAACAGTTGCTCTTTGCTGGGAATTATGTTCTGTATTGGTTTTACCATCATCGATTTCCCTATGGCTATCAGCTTAGGTATTCTCATTGGAATACTCGATTTGGTTCCATACCTACCACTCTTTTGCTATTATTCCCTACTGCTTTTCTTAGCCTTATTGAAAGGCTGCTGACACTGGACAGAACTTCTGGTGGGTATTTGGTTTGGCGCTTTTTAATTTTCATTATCGTTCAACTTATAAGCGATATGATAGTTACTCCGAAGGTAATAGGGCAAGACCATGGGACTCAACGTTGTTCTTCTGCTCTCATTGTCCATTTGGGGAGCATTACTTGCTTTATTGGACTGATAATTGCATTGCCATTAACCACTCTTATCATTGCTTATTAGCAGAGATACGTTATAAAAGAGGGTCGAAATTGAAAAATAATTTGAAAAAGATTCAAAATAATTTGGAGTTAAGAAATAAACTCTTACCTTTGCACTCGCTTTCAAACAGGAAGTAAAGCATGGAGATCCGTTAGCTCAGTTGGTAGAGCACAACACTTTTTAATGTTAGTCTAGGGTTCGAGACCCCAAACGGATCACCTCTTAAAGATAAAGGGAATTCTTTCTAGAGTTCCTTTTATATTGTAATATTTTCATCTACCTCTTGAAAGCTCCACACCTGCATCCTATACCTACTTATGATGATACAGAAATTCGTTGTATCTCTTAGAAGTGAGGCAACATTGAAACAGAATACCTCTACCCTTTTCAGAACAGAAGAAAGATTTTACACGAGAATATTATTGTAGAACCAAAAGAATTAGCTTTTTCGAAGAAGAAAGAGCAAAGCCACTAAAAATACAACAATACAAGATGCGATAAGCATCACAAAAGAAAGAGAACGTCTTCTATCGGAACGTTCTCTCTTTATATTTACCTAACTTTAAAGATTTCCCAATTAAGGAAGGCTGATACATTCTGTTGGACAAACAGCTGCACAAGAACCACATTCTGTGCATGCATCAGGGTTGATAGAATAAATAGATCCTTCTGAGATTGCTTCTACTGGACACTCGTCGATACAAGTTCCACGCAACACCAAATCATTACATTACGTAAATGCCATAATGTTTTTGTATTGAAATATTTATAATGTTTTATTAATATGTATCAGGCGATACTTGCTTTTGTATGATGCAAAGGTACAATTTTTATTTACATACCAAGAAATAGGGATACTTTTTACAAAAACTTTTCATTCGTCATCATTTTTAGTGATTAAAATCATCTCTAAAGCATTTTCTCATACAAAAGCATACTACATACTAATTATAAAGTAGGTATTGAAAAATCGTCTATCCTACTACAATAAGCACTGCTAATAATACGTTAATTATAATATATGAAAAGGAAAAATCAAAAGCTTTATTGCTAGCTCTTATGATCAGTTCTACTGCCTCGGCACAATACCAAACAGTACAAAACCGACCTTATACTGACTTAAGAACGTTTCATTTTTGGCGTGACCTTAGGAACTCATGTACAAGACATTGAGTTGAAAAACGTGGTCCCTCAAGACATTCTTTATCCCGATGGAACAAACCAAGAATAGTAACATTTTCGGTGGAGCAAGACCGCTGGGACGCTGGTTTTCATGTGGGTGTGTTGGGCGAATGCGTCTTAGTACCACTTTCAGCTACGCATTGCACCTACAATGTGCTGGAACACGACACCTTATACTAAGAGATGAGCTTGAAAAAGCTGCTACTAGTAAGATAATAGAGCAACGACAAGAACTGAAAACCGCCTATATTTCAACTCCTGCAGAACTTATTTTTCGCTGCTCCAAGAGTGAATAACCATCGCCCCTACGTTGTTTTTGAGCTTTAACCCAATGATTAATTTAAAGTGGAAAAGAATCGGACTATATCAAGTTAAAAACGATATGATGCCTTTGCAGAGATTGGAGTTGGCTGTGATTTTTACTTACCATTCTTTAAGCCGCCCTGAGTTGAAGTTTATGCATAGCCTTATTAACAGCATAGATGCCAACCATATAAAGAACACCAAGGCAGAAAAATATGATTCCATACACCACGCTGTGAAAGGAAGCACGAACCAAAATGATTGCCTAAGCTTTTTATTTTTGAATAATCATTTTCCGACACTTTTGTTTTTAAGCATAAAATCATCGCAGCAATACTACCCTCAAAATAGTGTTGCTGCTTTTTATTTGTGCGATTGAAAGAACAATATAAAAAGAATAAAAAGCTATTCCTTTTCTTTAAACTCATCGACAGCTAAAGAAACCTTCTACAAGAAAGAATCAAATGAACACACACAGATTGAAGATAATTGCCTTAACAATCTATCTTCAATCTTAGTTAGACTCTTCTGAATGAACTATAACCTATTTCTAAGCTACCAGTCGACACCCTATAAGGCCTCTTTCAAAATAATATACTTTAACTTGATTATTTATCTTTCAACAACAGCGTTAGCATCTGTCTGGATCCATATCGTAAACCTTCTGCCAGTATGCTTGATAGTTAGCCTTGTCGTTCTTCTTTGTGTAGTAGAATGCAAGATATCTATAAGCTTTCTAACAAACGAGCATTGTCGCTTTCGTCTCTGTCAGTCTTAGCAGCAGAGTGTTAGCCAATGTTTCATAGAAAGGTTTAGCTTGGAAAGTCTCTGCATATCAGGGTCAAGATTTGAGTTGATACGAGCCTGCCATAGTGTTGCAAAGTCTGCAGCAGCAGGATACTTTTCGCCAAGTTCTTTATATGTTTGAGCAGCCTTTTCGTAAGCAGCTCTTTGTTCGTCACCCTTTGTTTCTTGTGCTTTCTTCAAATAGATACTAGCCAAACCTGCAAGTTTGCAGCTGTCAGGAGCTTTTCAAAGTCTTTAGATATTCAGCGTAGTTCTTTGCTGCATTATCATAAGCTGCCTTGCTCTTCGTATGCTGTAGAGATGTTGCTCAAAGCGTCAGCTCTATCGCTTTCGTTATCAGTATTGTTCTCTAACACTTTCTTAAACATACCGATTGCGTTGCTATAATCTTTCTTTCCAAGATAAGCGTGACCATAATATAGGTAGTCGCTTGCGCTAATCTTTAGTGTTTTCGCTCTTGTTAAATAGTGCATCTGGCATATTTAGAGCCTCGTCGAAACGCTTTAAGTTGGTTAAGTTGTAGAACGCAATGCACGGTTAAGAGCTGCATTCTTTGGGAATTTGTTTACACCAAATTGAGCTACTTCTAAACTCTTATCGAATTCACCTTGAAATAGTCAAGTGCAAAAGTAACAAGTTGATAGTCTTCCATCTTGTTTTTGTCTACTTTATTAAAGTATTCGATGGCTTTAGGACAAGTTACCTGCCTTGTCATATATCTGCAGAGATGATATCTACAGGGTAATCAGGACGTTGTGCACGTAGCTCTTCTAACTTAGCAACAGCTGCAGCTGGACTGGTTTTACTGTTGATTTGAGCATAACGACGGTATCCTTCTGGATTCTTTTGGATCGAAATAAGTTGCTTGTTCGGAACCAAGAAGAAAGCACCTCATTGTCTTTAGCCACTTCTACATCACCCATAAGAATGTATGGAAGCACCATAAGACTTATCTCTATCAATAGCTAACTGTGCATATTTAGCGGCATTGATTGTATCTTTAACATCAAAGATATGCTCTACCGATACCAACAAGAACCTCAGGATTCTTTTTGTTAGCCTTAAATATTTCCTTTAACTTGGCTTTCTGTGTCTGCACCTTTAGCCTTTAATAATCTCAGATACTCTTGCAACAACAGCTTTATTGTCTTCTGAGCATAAACGGTTGTAGTTGCTCGCAAGCACAACCCCATCATTAAATATTTTATTGATTTCATAATTCGTTGTTTTTCTATTTGTAGATACTGGCTCTTTAGACGTTAAAGAGCATTGCTTAACTCTAAAAGAGCTTTATCTTTACATCACTTACGTTGACGTTTCGAATAGTGATATTGCCCTGAACTGGAAGCAAACCCGATTTTAATATAATGAGTTGTCCTTTTGGTGAGGCGATAAATTGTGTCGAATCCCCATGGTAAACCATTAATAGGGTCGTTGATTAACGCATATATTGTGCGCACAAGTGGATAGCTGCCGTTATACAAATAATATTGGAATGGTTTCCAACTGTTCTCTGGTGTGGCATTATCCAACTTGCTAACCGACATCACTCTAATTTTTTATTAAAGGTTAAGTTGGTACTATCTCTTCTATCATTCAACCAATTGCTTCCTATATGATGCCTATTGCAAGGTTTTTCTCTACAGTCAACCACCTGCTGTTTTCTTCACCGCCGAAACAGCTGCTGCGGTGATAGGGCTTTTCCGTTAAGTAGAGAATCTTCTACAAAGCGAACAGAGCTTGACTTGTTGTTATCGAACACCAAAGTAATATTTCCACGTGTTGAAGATGGATAGATATCGCTCCATTTCTTTGCCGAACCTGTTAGAATTCGTTTTACATCTTGCACGCTGATGCAGGTATCTTGATTGGCTGTTCACGATGAGTGCTAAACCATCGTATGCAATAGGCATGCTTTTTAGGTGCAAAGTTGCGTTCTTTTTAAGTTCTGTTTTTCTTTTCGGTGAAAGTCTCTTTGCGGCAATAAGCAAATGTGTTTCGCCACGAAGAGCATGTTCATACCATCTACCTCGTTACTATATATAGGTGTAACTTTGGCTTTTGGGGTAGGTTGCCTCAAAGACATCACGTTCTTCTTCGATAATGGGTGAGAAGCTTTCATCTGCAACAAACGACACTGAACCAGACGAATAGGTGTCTGTTCGTCCATCTTTTGATTTCTCCACAAGAGAGCAACAGCATTGACGCTGCAACACCCACGAAAAATATATGTATAGATTCTTTTTATCACTTCTCTCATTTTTATTGATCGCCACTTCACTGATAGAACGATACTATTATTATTATGTATTTTGTTCGTAAACTTTGTAGCTACACTAATAATCTATAGGTTATAAACAATTTGATATGCTAATTTACTACTGCCGAGATAATACAATAAATGCGCAAGAATTTTAACTATATTTTTCACCGCTTAACGATTCTTGAGTTCAAACGAATTGACTTTGCAAATGCCTATTTAAAGGCTTTCTTTTCGTATGAAAAGAAAAAGAAAAGAGAGGGCGAATATTGCGCATCAGCTTATAAGTTATCCTCACAACACTATGTAAAGAGGAAAAGGAGCAAGTTTTTCTTATCTAAAATCCATTGTTTTTGCCTTTCAACTGCTATGGCGTTTTTACGAGTATAGCATTGCAACGCTTTTACAACACAATAACAATGCTTTTTAAACATCACCTGCAAAACGCCTCTATTCCACCCTACATTCGCTATCAACAGGGACTTATCGCTCTTTTATCTATCACTACTAAAAAGAAAAACAGCCAGAGCATTACAACTCTAGCCGAAGATGAATAAATCAAAAATTTTTATTGGCCACATTTAGCCACAACCACAAATATAGTTATAAACTTTACAAGACGCACTTGTAAAAGACAACAATTTTAATTTGCTCGATAACTGCTCACTTTTCGCCTTCAACGGGCAATAGAGCAAAGAGAAAAGCCTAAAAGAAACAACAAGAGATTAAAGACTTTGTTTTCTCTGCTTCTTGCCACTCATAGTCTAAATGTTATGGGTAAACTATATCTTACTGCTACTCGTGTTTCCCACCTTGTTTGCCTGGCGTCCACTTTGTGCATTTTCGCTCACAACACGCAATGCTTCTCGGTCGAGATTAGCATCTACGCTACGCACAAGCTTTACATTCGAAATGGAACCATCTGGTTCTACGATGAAAGAAACAACAACTCGCCCTTGAATTCCATCTCTTTTAGTGGCTGCAGGATAGTGAGTATTCTTGCTTAGATAATTCATTAGCTCTGTTACTCCACCTGGATACTCGGGCATATATTCTACAATGTCATACACTTTTTCCTGTAAACACCTTCTTAGGAGCTGAGTTTTCGGCTGTTATTTCACCTGTTTCTGTAGTGCTCTTAACTGCTGTCGTTGTTTCTTCTGTCTCACTTGCATGAGCCAAAGAATCGTCACTGATTATACCATTTTTCTACTTGTTCTGGTTCATCAAACTTATCTTTAATGTCTTTTATCTTCTTCATACTACAAGAAAAACTAAGAACATTGATATCGCAACTGCAACTAAAGTTGTAATTGTTATTCTTCTCATAAACTATTTCTTATTATTATATTCATTGTTATATATTTGAGATACAATCACTTGTCTTTTTCTTGAACGCTCCTTACAGGGAAGATTTCTAGAATAAATACCCTTTCATTTATTTCTTTTCACTAGGGTTTACTCTCTCTAGTTTAAACTTTTATGGGTAAAACAATATCTTACTCGAACTGGTATTCCTGCTCTTTTGCCAGGATTCCACTTTGGCATTTGACCAACAAGGCGCAATGCTTCCTATCAACTATTGGATGTACAGAATGAATAACGGTGGAATCACTAAGTGATCCATCTTTTTCTACAATAAACTTAAGTATAACACGGCCCTCAATACCATTTTTCCCAAGCAACCGCAGGATATTGAACATTGCTATCAATCCATTTATATAGTTCTTCTAGTCCACCAGGAAAGAAGGCATTTCGTCTACAAGATCATACACTTTTCCTGTAAACACCTTCTTGGGATGCTGAGCTTTCGGCTGTTATCTCACCTGTTTTGGTAGTGCTTTCTTAACTGCTAGGTGTTGTCTTTTCTGTCTCACTTATGAGCAAAAGAATCATCACTATCACACCATTTCTCTACTTGCTCTGACTCATCAAACTTATCTTTATGTCGCTCTATCTTCTTCATACTACTGAAAAACAAAGAGTGTTGTCAAAGCAAGGCCAATAAGAACAAAGGTGTAATTTATTCTTTTCATAAATGGACTTTATTTTTATATTATCGCTTTTACATTGATGATGAGAGATGTTTCTTACTCTGTTTCTATCGCTAATCGATCATAATAGGGAAGCAACAAGCGTTGAAGTTTGGGTATTTCTCGTTTATATTCTACTATACCAGCATAAACTTTGTCAGTAATGAAACTTAACACGAACTGTTCTTCCATCTTGTTTACCTGGCTTCCACTTTGGCATTTGACCTACAACACGCAACGCTTCTTGGTCGAGATCAGTATCTACACTACGCACAATTTCTACATTCGAAACGGAACCATTTGGTTCTACTATGAAAAGAAACGATAACTCGCCCTTCAATCCCAGCTTTTTGAGCAGCTGCAGGATAGCGAGTATTACACGTAGATAATTCATTAATGCTGTAAGTCCACCAGGATATTCAGGGCATTTGCTCCACAATTTCATATACTTTTCCTATAGCTCCTTCTTAGAGACTGACTTTTTCAGCTCTTGTTTCTGCAGATTCAGTATTGCTGTTAACGGTTGATGCTGCATCTTCTCTCTCACTTTCACCACAAGAAAATAAAAGCATTATCAAAGCAACACTGGTTAAAATAAGGCTATAATTTATTCTCTTCATAAATGATTTTATTTTTGTATGTCTCTTTTATATTGATGCTGAAAGATGCTTCCAACTCTGTTCTATCGCCCCTCGATCATAATGGGAAGCAAGGAAAATTTGGCGTTGTTGAGATTTCTCATTAATAGTCTATTTTTCAGCGTAAATGTTATGGGCAAACGATATTTCACCCGCATTGCAACTCCATTTTGCGTGCCTGGCTTCCACTTTGGCATTTTTATTCACAATTCGTAATGCTTCTTGATCAAGACTTGGATCTACTCCCCAACTAACTTCTGCATTTGAAATTGAACCGTCTTTTCTACAATAGAAACAACAAGTACTTGTCCTTCTATTCCATTATTTTTGGCATAAGAAGGGTATTTCATATTCTTTTAATCCACTCCCTTAGCTTGGCATCACCACCAGGAAATGAGGGAAGTTCGTCATCTATATTAGTACTTTTCTCTTTATCGTCCTGTGTAACCAAGTGAGATTCGGCCTGCATATTCAGGGGTTCGCACTATAAAGAGTACTCTGTTCTGACTTATTCTCACAATTATACACCACCCAAAGAATGTGCCCATTGCATTACATCATGCTGAGGTTCTACCGTTGACAGCTCTTGTTATCTGCCGAAAACATTGCTAAGGGTAGCGCAAGAGAGAAAAAGTGTAAGATAAATATATTTTTGTTCATATCTTGTTTGCCGTTTATTTGTGTCTGTTTTACTATCGAATGAAACGTGCTCGCAATCCCTATAATAATGCATAGGAAAGGGATTAAGCACTATAACAATTTGAGGTATAAGTAGTTTTAAGGTGCTATTTTATTATGCTAAATTAATGCTTTTTGCGTAAATATGCAATAATTTCATTCGCTTTTTCATGTTTTATAACTTATAAAACATAAAATTTAATTTTAAAAAGAAGTCATAACTTAGGTTGACTTCTGGCATTTTAAAGATAGAAAGGAATGTCTGCCCTCTTTTCTATTCCACAATGCTCTCTATCAATTCAAACATAAATGAATCATAAGAACAACAATAGAAATATGGGAAAAGAGTGGTAAAAGAACAGAAAATACTCCGTCTCTTTTTCTAATTTCCATTATTCTCTGATATAAGAACGAGTATTGGACTATACCAATATCAGGATTTTCAAATAAAAAGAAAAGTATCAAGCAGGAATTATTTCCAAAAATGGGAAACAAAAAGTATAAAAAGAAATAAGGACAAAGGAATTAAACCTTTGCCCTTATATTTCTATATTATTGTAACTTGAATGTTACAGGCACATTGTACTTAACACGTACAGCGGCACCATTTTGTTTACCTGGTATCCACTTAGGCATTTGACGTCAACACGTGCTAGCTTCTTTATCAAGTGATGGGTCTACAGGCGAACTACTGTAACGTCTGTAACTGATCCGTCTCTTTTCTGACAAAGCAACGATAACACGTCCTTGAACACCATTCTCTTGAGTGATTGCAGGGATATTGAACATGGCTGCAAGCCACTTCATTAACTCTGCAGGTCCACCTGGGAATGAAGGCATTTGTTCTACGATATCGAACACCTTGTTTTCTTCTACGTGCTTAGGAGGTTCTGGTTGTGCAATCACTTCTTTAGCTTTTAGCACTGTACCACCATCTTCGTCGTTACCTTTCACATTGAAAGAACCAATCGCAGTCTTAGTATTCATCAACTCGTTCTGCGTCTTTATTTCTTCTTCAGGCTAACTTCTGCGTCCTTCTTGATCACAGGAGGGTGAACTTAATAGAAGATTTCACTTTCTCAACAACCTGTTCTTGCTCTTGAACTTTTGGTTTTACCTTTTGTTCAACCTTAGCTTCTTCTTTAGGTTGGTTCAATTGTGAAAGTTGGTTCACTTCTGTGACATCGAATTTTGCAGCTCTTTCGTCTGCCATCTTCTTCAATGCTAAACCAGCAAATATGAGAATAGCAAGAATAATAACGGCAATAATAGAGATGATGTTACGTTTTGAGTTGTGCCTTTACGCAACTGATAAGCACCATAAGCCTGGTTCTTACCTTCGAACACCAAAGTCGGTCCATTCACCTGAAACTAAATCTATTTTTGACATTTGTTTTCAGTTTTTAAATTGTTAATTACATGTACCGATTAATTATTGGATATTGGCTTTCTTCAATAATTGAAGATCCTTATCCTTAACTTATCGATAACGTACTTACCTATGCCGTTAATTTGCATCTCATCTAGAGCATCAACCATGTTCTTGTATTTAGCGTCGTCAGTTGATTTTGATAACGATTGTCATTGTAGAAATCTTACCTCATCAATCTCGCCAGCCTTAATCTTTACCCTAATTCTGCGTTATAAATAGAATCAGTATATTTCTTTTGGGTCAGCTAAACGCTTCTTGTCAAGACTTCTTTGGCTGTTAAAACCCTATAATACAGGTTGTGTTCCATCTTCTGTAACGTGAGTTCTTAACACCTTACGAATACCATCTTTGCTCCAGTCTGTTAGCTTTAAACATGAAGGATCATCATACTTTTGGAATACCTTTAATGTAATAAAAGCTTGTTATCTTTAGCTAGATATAATGTAATTGTGTAAGATTCCTTACTTACAGATTTGTCTGCGTCATTTACATTCTTGTCGTTACTAGGCATACTTAACTCCATTGATTGAGGTTTTGCCAATGACGTACAGACCATAAAGAAAGTGATCAAAAAGCATCATCATGTCCACCATCGGTGTAAAGTCTACACGGGTGCTCATCTTTTTGTCTGCTTGCCACCTTTGCCTTCGCTTAAATCTACGTCCATTGTTAATCCTCCTGTGTTTTTAATGAAGTTATAAGATAGTAACGATTCTCTTGCATGTCTTGAAGTTCAGACATCACCTTCTTGATTACTTTATAAGGAGTTCCTTCGTCAGCTTTAATCGCAAGTTTAATGTCTTTATTGACATTCTTTGCAGACTTAACCCAAAAGTTGGAATTCCTCATTTTTGCCATCAATACTATCTGTAGGGTTACCTTGTCCACTGATTTCCTTAGCCATATCTGCTTCATCAAGATTTAGATAGGCGCTAAGTTTTGTCCATTGAACACCCACATAGGATCTTTCTGGAACTTCTCTTGCTGTTTAGCAATGAGACACCTGAATTTACCTGTCATATCTGAGAGTACTTCAGCAACCTGAAGTTGGTTGTCCATGCTCATAAACACTTTTACCTTGCTTATCAACAAGGATGTTTTAGAACATCTTTCTCAGGTACTTTGATCTCAGAAACCGAGTTAGGCGTAAGCACTTTCACTGGTTCATTCTTTACGAATGTTGATGTCAACATAAAGAATGTAAGCAAAAAGCACCATCACGTCCGACATCGGAGTCATGTCGATCCAAGTGGATTGCTTTTTAATTTTTACTTTACCCATAATGATAAATGTTTTAAAGGGTTAGCAAAAATTAAGCTTCTTCTGTGTGGTTAGCTTCAAATGTCTGAGCAATAGAATAACCAACCTCATCAAGAGCGTATGTCAACTTATCAATCTTGTTTGTAAAGTGTTGTAAGAAACAACAGCAAACCAAGATAGTTGCGATACCAGACGCAGTGTTAACCAACGCTGAAATACCTTCTGACAAAGCCAAAGAGTCGCCACCACCACCTGCTGCAAGCGCTGCGAACGAACGGATCATACCGATAACGGTACCAAGAAGACCAGTAAGTGTACCCAATGTTACGATAGAAGCGATAATTGGAAGGTTCATTTGCAATGTAGAGCATTTCAATTGAGTTGCTTCTTCGTGAGCTTGTTGAATCTTAGAAACCTTTTGGCTTAGTTTTAAACCTTTAGAGTTTTCCATTTCTTTGTAAGCATTCAAAGATGCAGAAACAACGTTAGCTACTGAACCTTTTTGTTGGTTGCAAAGGTCGTTGTGCCTTTAGCAAAGTCGTTTGCATTCAACGCTGCTTTGATGTTTGCAACGAATTTAGAGAAGAGACCCTTACCAAATGCTGTGTTAGAGCCAACCAACGCTCAACAGAAAGGCTAATACAGTAAGCAATAAACCTTGGATGATAGGCACGATGAAAATCCACCTTTGTACATCAAACCTAGGATGTTACCTTCTTTTTACTGCTGCAGTAGGATCGTTACTAACGAAGTTGTCTGGGTTACCAACACAAATTTGAAAATACATACTGCAATAATAAAGCATACAACGATCACCCAGATCGCTGCTCTGATACCCTTGAAAGCCCTGATGATTTCTTTGGGCTGGCTGCTTGTTTTGTTGTTGCCATAATTTTTGAGTTACTTTGAGTTATTAATAATTTTAATTGTTATTATTCGTCATTTATATTTTTCTTAAGACAGATGTTTTTATTGATATTAATCAAAACTTAGTCCGTCAAAGAATAACGCAAAGATAATTATTTTATGCAGAAACACAGCGGTCATTAAGTTTTTAACGGCATTACGATATATTTTCTCCGTTCTTTCTTCTTTTTGCCACCGTTTTTCCTATTTTACTATTGTAGCTTAGCCAAAGCCACCTTTTATTCTATTAAGAGCCTCGGTTATTGTTTTATCATCTGTTGCGTAGCTCATTCTGAAATAATCAGGAGCTCCAAAGGCATCTCCGCTCACTGTTGCCACGTGTCCTTCTTCAAGCAAGTACACTTAGCCAAAGTCGGTCGAATTAGAGATTTTATATTTGCCATATTTCCTTTCCAAAGAATGAAGAGCATTTAGGAAGAGATAGAATGCACCTTCAGGAACATTCACTTCTAATCCAGGAATATCTTTTGCAAGCTTTTACGTGAATTTCTTCTACGTTCGAAAACCAGAGCGCATATCTTCTACGCATTGTTGACTTCCAGTTGAAAAGCAGCCTCTGCAGCCTTTTGACTTACAGAGCAAGGACCCTGCATATTGTCCTTGGCTTGTACAGCCTTTTGCTATCCATTCAGGAGCAGCCAAAACCAATTCTCCAACCAGTCATTGCATGAGCCTTTCGACACACCATTAATAATAATGTACGTCTCTCATTTCGGGAACTGCGCAGTGATTCGTGATTGCCTATAACTAATGCGTTCGTATATCATCAGATACAACATAAAGGTTTCGTGTTTCTTAATCACTTGTGCCAAAAGCTTCAGAGTTCATCTTTAGAATAAACCGAACCTGTTGGATTGCTTAGGGCACAATATCAACGCACGTGTTTTTCTCAGTAATCATTTTCTAATTGTTCTGGAGTGATTTTGAAGTTGGTTGAAGATCGTATCAATATACACCCGACTTTCCATTCAATCTCCACCATTTCAGGATAGCTCACCCAATATGGGCAGGAATAATCCTCTTCACCTGGGTTCCAATGCAAGAACTGCATTACGCACATTGTTTCGCTCCATTTGATACAGAAATTTCTTCAGTAACACCATATTCTAATTGATTTTCGTTCTTTTGGCTTTTCAACAATTTGCTTTACGAAGATCTACTGCAACAGGAACAGGAGAATAGCGAGAAGTTATCGTCTACCCTTTCTTTGCTGCTTCTTTTAATATGGTCAGTAAAATCAGGTTCGCCAACACTCATATTAATGACATCAATGCCATTACGCTTTCATTCTCTTTTGAGACTTTAGCAGAGTGTTGCCGAAGGAGACAGTCTTTTTAAACAATCTGATAATTGTGCCATTATTTTGAGATTATAAATTAATACCGCAACAAAATAATAAAATAATTTGTTATTTAAGATAAAAGGTAAAACTTTTAAGTTTTTGCAGGACAAAAATATGCAATTTGCAAAGAATTGTTCTCTAAAGCAAACTGCATATCTTCTAACAGGATAAAAAGTAGTATTTCTTTTACCTATTTATATATAAGGGCATTGATATAAGACGAGTGCTTATGCCCCTTTTCTCTTATTCTAATGAAAAGAGTGTGACCCCATACGGTCTTTTTGGTCTTCAAATACTTGTAGTCGTATGTTGGTTAGACATTTCAATTGGCACATTCTCTACGATTTCAAGTCCATCAGCCTCCAAACCAACTCGTTTGGTGAGTTATTAGTTATCAAGCGCATTTATGTATTCCTAAGTGACGCAACATTTGCACCATAGCCATAATCTCTTTCGTCGGGTTTGAATCCTAGTGAACGTTAGCCTCAACAGTATCCATTCCTTCTTCTTGTAGTTTATAAAGCCGCACATCTTGTTCATTAGGCCTGTACCTCTACCCTCTTGTTGGATATAAATAATCCCTTTTGCCTTCTTTCTCAATCATTTGCATTGCTATGTAGCTGTGCTACAATCGCAACGCTGACTACCCAAGATGTCATGCACGCAGATGAATGCACACAGACAAAAACAGGTTCATCTTCACCATTCACCTTTCACTGACCATGATGTTCACCCACGTTTATCTTTTGGCGGGAAAGGAATGATACTAAAAGTGTCCATATTCTGTTGGCATATCAGCTTTTGCCCACTTCAATAGCCGATTCTTCCTTCAAGCGATAAGCAATAAGGTCTTTAGTAGTGATGATTTTCGAATCCCATTCTTGTGCCATCTTAATCCAAGTCTGGCATTGTCTTGCCCATGGTACCATCTTCGTTCATGATTTCCATTAGCGCTCCAGCAGGATATAAACCAACAATATTACACGGTCGATAGCAGCTTCGATGTGTCACTTCTGCGCAAAACGCCATGCTTGAGCATATAAAGTTGATACAGCCAGGACGTCCGAATGTTTCTGGGTTGAGTTACGGGATCTGCAGCTTTGGTATTGTTTGCACTCTATCCTGCCGACACACCTGTTGAGCATCCTTCACTTATCTACAGTCACGAGTAAGTGGGTTCCAAGCATCGAAGTGTTATCATTTACTTGGCGAGGAAGGGTCAGTTCTTTGCAGTTCCATAGTAATGGGCACACAAAAGCAATCTCTGCGTTTTTCAACATAAAATTCACCTTTTCAGATTGTTATCATTTTCTGCGTAATAGTCAAGTCACCTTCATTTCTCGGTCTTCATCATCCACCACAACAAACTTTCGTCTTTAAAGTCTTTTGTAGGCTTCTTCTATACCATATCTTAAAATTCTTCTTTTTCCATATTATAATTATGTTTACTTTACGTTTTATTTTTGTTGAATATTATCTATTTCGTCTACAATTAGCTTGTTTGTCACTATCAGTTTTTGATGTCGTTCATCAAAGTCGCAATCTAAATCGCCACATTCTGAGTATAAAGAATAATTCCAAGAAACAAATAGCTGCCAACATTGTCTCTTTCTATCAAAGGACGTGTATGAGCCTTTGCCGACAATATTGGAGGCTGATTTAGATGGGCGTTATTCTCCGAGACTACAGGTATTTGATAAGTCTTGCACAACCTCTTCCAATTGCTCACTCAATCGATTCAATCGTCGATCATCTTGGTATAAGAATACTTTTAATAGGATTGGGCAGACAGACAATTTCTTTCTTTTCAAATGAGTCGTCAAAACAAACCGTCTAAATATCTTAGTTTCTCTTTAGATTCTTCGTGATGAGGTGGATAAATCCACCACTTCTTTCCAGCAAGGTGGCGTTTTTAGCACAAACCCAATAGCTTTGTAAAGAACACTCGATGAGGCATCCATATATGAATACCGCTGAGTCGTTATTGGCTTTGGGTCACAAACACTGCAATAGGCGTCAATACCATCATTGCAAGCGTTTTTCCAAACCATATACGCATATTCCTTACGAGCCATACGATGGCCGAGGTTATCTAATATAGTAAGTAATGAACACCTACTTTACCGATACAATGATCGGAATACCTAAGCCTCCTTTTCGGATAATGGCTCCCAGTGGGGCTCCAATAAAGAAGAAAAGCAAGCAAGATAGTGCCAATGTTATTTTATTATAAGCCTCTATCGGTGGAAACGTATTGCCCACATCGCCATCAACGAGTTTAGCATGCTACGATAGTCTAACTCACTAATGTCTCGTTGTATGTTGGCAGTTCACTGCTCACAGCTTGTTGTTTCTGTGCGCTCGACAATTTACTATAATCTGTTTCGACGTCGAATGTCTGTTTTAACGATGCACGCTTGGTTTCTAATCGTAACGAGTCACGGCTCGTTTTTACTTTCACGGGATTGTATAAATACGACAATTCTTTAAAGTTCACATTTCCTACGCTGTCGTAATAGGTGGTTCAACGAGGTCTAACGAATGCCAAATAGCACCCATACTCTTGCTCTTTGCACTTCCATAACAAAAGAAGCGTCGGTCAAGTTAAATCCATCATCAAAGGAATAATGATCTTTTTATCACAAAAGTTTTCACGACGATAAGGCACTGCCGCTGTGTTGTGAACTCTTGAGATTGCATATTCTGAGACCATTCACCGCTCCAAAGCGACAAAGAAGGTGTTTTCTGTCGGCAGTAGACTGCAACATGCCGAGTCGGCTCAGATAATGGCTTGGTCTTCATGACTTTCGTCATGCGATAAATCATGCATTCATATAGCTTTCCTGTTTCATTATCTTTCTTTTTGCACATAAATGTTACTATTAGAATACCATCAGAACACCCCCACAGGTATTTGGGTTTCAGGACTCTTATCTCATCGACAATATCAGCTGAGCTAGTTTCAAATTGGCAGTGAGGACCGATATTGTTTTGGAAATAAAATGAGGCAAAAGCAATCATGATTGTAATGACGATAAGACCTCTAAACGATTGCATGAGCGATATGCCCGCTGCCTTAATAGCGTTAGCTCACTGCTTTCACCTAAGTTTCCATAGGTGAGCGATGATAACAAGATGGCAGGGGCAACAGCTTGTGGAACGAGCATCAATCCCATGTACCAAGAACTGCCAAGCACGTCCATGGTAAGGCCCTTTCCTATCAAATCGTCAATATAACGCCATAGAATTGCATCATTAGTACAAACTGACAAATAAAGATGTACCAATAAAAAGCATTCAAATTGTGACAATAAATATATCTAGTTTCTTTATTCTGAAACATTACACTTACTATTGCTTTATTCAAAAGCCTATAATAGGCTACAAATTTAGTATAAAAACGATATTCGTCGTGCTTTTATCTCACTTCCACATGCTTAAGTTTTCTATGTTCATCGATGTTGAAGTGCATCGCAACAACATTTTAAGCAGGCAGAAAGACTACATATCTACAAGAAAATTGCCCTTTGTTGCATGTTCTACACATCAAAGAGCAATCTTTTTATTCGTAGCTATCAAAAGCAAAGGCGAACCTTTTCCTTTTATTTTATGCTTACGAAATAAGGCTTTTCTCTATCAAGCTAAACCCCAATTCGATGATATATTTCTGCAGGATTAGGTTTTGCCATTTCAGTTGAAAAGCCCATGGGACAGCCATTTTATTGGGCATTCTTTCATCAAAAGTGCCAATCAAACACCATTTTCAAAACATACACATTGTTATAAGATAGCTTACAAAATGTTTTTCCATCTAACAAGCTCTTTAATCTTCTGTCCTTTCACCAAAGCAGTATCTATCACCGCCTTATTTGTTTGCCGCTCAATAACTCTTATGTGCACAACATCTAACTCATTGCTTCGTGCAAGTAAGGCATCTATTCACCTTCGGTACCAAAAGTCGATCCATCTTTATTCAGAAGTTTTTCTTTAAAGTCTAAAGCATCATGCAGATAAAAAGCATGCAACAGCATCAAAAGTAAAAGGCAACTAATTTAAATTTCTTCATAGCTTCATCTTGTTTTTGGTTGTTAAATCTGACTTCATTATTTCTCCTACACAAACATTACAATAAACAAGCCCAACATGTTCAATTCGCTAAGTTAGACATCTGTTTTAGCCTTGTGTTATCCGATTAGAATGAATTATTTTCAAGGGCAGCAAAGTAAAATTGTTGAGGCAAAACTACTTATAAAAACGATAAGTAATACCTAAGCGGGGTAAAAGATGCTAAAAATGAATATAAAAAGAAAAACGCCTAAGAAATAAATCTTAAGCGTTTTGTTTTGCGTTGTAGCGGGAACCGAGATTGAACCGGTGACCTCATGATTATGAATCATGCACTCTAACCAGCTGAGCTATCCCGCCATTAGCCGTTAAAAAGCGTTGCAAAGGTAATACATTGTTTTTAATCTACACATCTTTTATTATTTTTCTGCTTTTTGTTCATTCCTCTTGCATTTAAGCACACCGCAACCGCTCTACAGCTATGTTTTTAGAGCACAAAAAGCAGTTGACATTACACGCTAAAAGCTATGCTTTTTGAAAAGCAATATCATGCTATTGAAACACCAAGTGCAAGTAGTTATAAATCAAACTATTTACAAAGAAAAACAACTGCAGATTTCTTTGTACAAAAGAGAGTGCAGTTGTTCTGATCAGAAAAGAAATAATCTTTAGTTCTCTATTGTTTTGAATTCTTTATTGATTATTTTCTCAAAACAGCAATGAATAAAGTTCAAACAGAAAACCAAAGAGCGTATTTTTATTTAGTTACTATCAATAAGATGTATTCTTAATGGCAATACAACATCACTAAGTGCCACCTCATTTAGCTGTGACAATTTCACTTTAGATTCAACCATATACCTTCTTTCTTTTGGCTTCTATCTACCTCAAAACGTGGCTCTAAGTAGACGTCAAGGTCTGAACCTCTATTGAGGCTGCTTTTCCACACTGGGAGGTATTTCCATTGCTCATACACCTCTTCTCTCTAAATCTAAATAACATAAGACTTTTTCAAGCTAAAATGCACATTTTTAATCCAGTTTTTGAATTGGAAGGCCTTCACTTTTTGCAAGTAAATCGTCCATCAGCAGAAGGCGAAAACGTTTTTCCCATGTAGGCACCAAGGTCGGCTGTTGTAGATAAGCCCAACTCTGTTGCGAGTCGTACTCAATGGTTTAAAAGCCTTCAACTTCTTTGGTAAACTCTGCTAAAACATTCTCGTTACCACTTTTTATCTTGTAGCTCGATGGTTACAGAAAGTGTGTTTTGAGAATCGCTTTTGTTACTGATTTAAGGATAGGAGCAAACGCATCGTCTATCAATCAAAAGAAACCAGCATAGAACACAGCTGCATTTTCGTACACGCCACGCATATAATACTCTGCAGCGACTTCTTTTTCAATTGTAGCTTCGATGCATAATAAAGCGTTTTTATCGAAAGAAAGATACAAAGTGGGTTGAGCATGAGCTCCAGAACCGACATAGCTTATTCCCATTGTAAGTAGCCACAAATGTAAGTAGTTGCCAGTACTTCTACCGCTCTTAAATTCAAAATTACTTATCTGCAATTTTGCAAGATCGTCAGCTGTATACTTATAAACATTTGTGAGTTTTGCTCTAAAACAGTGAAGTCTGCAAATTGTGAAAGATGATATTCAGCTGTGTGCTTTTCGTTTTTCTTTAAACGATAAAGTGTATCGAAATCGAATTGAGTTTGATAATCAACTCCTGCTTTCCATTGAACAGAAAGGCGGTGCGACATATCATAATCTGATGGTTTCTTTGCGAAACCTGCATAAGTGATGGTGTGCGAAAATGGTTTATGTTTGAACCTTTCCCGATACTAAAACTTTGAAAGTTCCTTCGCTATCGTGCGTTCTTGAATAGAAGTTGAAAGCACTTCGATGGTCTTTCATTAACAGTCTTTGCACTTGTTTGCGTTGTTAGCGACTCTGTTGCCTGATAGACATACTTTGTTTTATCGAGATTGAAATAGCTAACAAGATCGTTATCTGTAACTTTTATATCTTCATTGGTAGGATTTGGGGGTGTAGGAATAGGGTCATTGCCAGACGAACTACCGCCACATGACGCCATAATAAGCCCTACTATCATTGTTATCCAAATTTTTCTTCATACCTAATTTCTCTTGCAATCTGTTTTTATATACAATCCTTCTTTAAGCCCTTTCTACACTACTCCATCTTGATAGTCAACACTTTTAAGATTTAAAGAAGCGCTGCAAGGTAATAAAAATAATTGAATTTTGAGGGTAAAAGCAATGTAAAACAGCCCTAAAAACAATAAAATTGCATATTACCCACGAAACAACACGACATTAAAAGACAACAATTACGAAAGAAGAGTTAAAGATTGAAAATTTCACCTTTAACGAATTGAAAAGTATCATTTAAGGCATAAAATATAAAAACACACGAAAAAAAGAGGGCATTTCTGCTTATTTTTATACCTTTGCAGCATTAATCACGTAATTAATAATAACAATGCCGAAACAAAACAAATTAAAACCGCATTGATATCGGTTTTTCTAAAAGATGGTTTAGACGGGTTGCTTGCTACATTGCACGCTCAAGGGTTAAGTTTTTCATCTACGGAGGTACTCAGCAGTTTATCGAGATCATTGAGGCTACGAATGCCAAAAAGGTAGAAAGTGTAACCTCATGTCCTTCTATATTGAGGCCGTGTTAAAACTCTTCACCCTAAAATATTCGGCGGAATGTATCACGTCGTCGAACATGGGGGCGACAAAAAGAAGTGATCGAATACGATATACCTGCTATCGACCTTTAGTGGTGACCTTTTGCCATGGGGAAGACTGTCGAAAGTGGCGCATCTTCAGCAGATATCATCGAAAAGATTGATATCGGAGTATCTCTCATTCGATGCTGCAGCTAAAACTTTAATGATGTGGTTATTGTTCCAAGTAAAGAAGAATACAGCATACTACTCGATATCTTAAAAGAGAATGGTGCTCAAACCACGCTTGCACAACGCCAAATGTTTTGCAACACGTGCTTTTGGTGTTAGTAGTCATTACGACACAGCAATACATGGCTGGTTTTCTTCACAAAAATAGAATGATCAAAGAACTGTTATTGGGGTTTGATTTGCCTTTTAATCACACATGAAGCACAAACCGATAAACAACAAGTTAGAAATAGAATATAGGATCATTTATCCAAGAAATTGCAATGGACTTAGGGTTACAGCTAACACCATTATCATCAGCGATGATAAGATAGTTATGAACGAACCTTCGGTTGTTGCACTTGACAGAACAAACAACAAGATGATAGCTGTGGGTGAAGCTAAGCTGCATGTGAAAAGACATGACAACATCCGCACTGATACGTCTCTTCGTGATGGAGTTGTGCCGACTTCACTGCTTGCAGCAAATGATGAGAAGCTTAATTAAAATGGTTCACAGTGGAAGTAGATTATTCTCTCCTTCTCTAGAATGGTGATTGGTGTTCCTTCAGACCTACTGAGGGTGGAACTTCATGCCGTTAGAGACTCTGCGGAACATGCAGATGGACGTATGTTATCTTATCTTCGAACCAATGGCTGCTGCAATAGGTATCGGTATCGACAGCAAAGGCACCCGAAGGCAACATGATTTGTTGACATTGGTGGTGGTAATGCCGAGATGCTGTTATCTCTTCAGGCGGTATTATGAGCAACAGCTCGAGTCGAATTACGGGAGATGACCTTACAGCAGATATTCAAGAGTACGCTGAGTGAGACAACACAATGTGCATGTAAGGTGAAAGAGTAGCAGAGCGAATTAAGATACATGTAGGTTCTGCTCTTACCGACGAGGAGCACCTGAAGATTACATCGTACATGGTCCTAATCGTATCACAGCTCTACCAATGGGTTCCTGTTTGCTATCAAGAAATTGCGCATTGCTTAGACAAAACAGTGGCAAAGATTGAGAATGCGTGCTAAGTGCATTGGAAAGACACTCCTCTGAACTATATGCTGACATCGTAAAGAATGGTATCTACCTAAGTGGTGGTGGTGCTTTACTTCGTGGTTTGACAAACGTTTTACAAAGATAAGATTAACATTCCATTCCATATTGCAGAAGATCCGCTTCACAGTAGTGGCTAAGAGTGCGGGCGTGCATTGAAGAGATGTTGAGTCGCTTCTCATTCTTGATGCGTTAAGAGACAAAGCCTAGAAACCTTTTAGGTTTCTATCTAAATATAATCATTGGTTTGTTTTGTTGTCTTAGAAATCGTAGTATCGCACTTTTTGTTTTTCAATACAACAGCTATCAGGTAGTGTTTTGGTTCATCTGCCAACTCTGTCGCTGGAAGAGTGTACAGGTTGAGCGCAGAAGTGGAGTATTTCTCGCTTGTAGATGTGAATCAGCAACTAAGTTTACGCAATATTGAGCTCGAACGACAAATAAACGTACTTAACCAACGCATTCTTAACACTACAAAGGATGACTCTAACATCACAGTCGATAACAAAAGAGTTATTCAATGACTTTCAAATCATACCCGCAAAAGGTAGTTACCAACTCGGTAAATGAAAGCGTAACCTTATAACTCTCGATAAAGGACGAGCTGATGGCATTACTCCTAACATGGGAGTAGTGAGTGGTTTGGGTGTAGTGGGCATCGTTTACATGGTTTCGGAACACTATTCTATCGTATTATCGGTACTTACTCGAAAATCAAACATTAGCTGTACGATTAAGAATAAAAAGGCTATTTAGGGATACTTACATTGGAACAAAGGACAGTGATTTTGCCTTTTTAGATGATATTCCACGCCATGCTCGACTCATGAGAATGACGAAATCGTTACAAGTGGATATTCTTCAATATTCCCACAGGGCATAACTGTTGGTAAAAGTAACCAATGCTTACAACTCAGCAGACGGTTTATCCTATCGGCAAAAATTGAAATTAGCAACCAATTTCAGTGCGCTTCGTGATGTATTCATCATTAACAATGCCCCAATGCAAGAGCGAATTGAACTGATGAGCTGCTCAAGACTCCATTCAAGATAACGAATAAAATAAATAAAAGAAATAGCATTCAGGCTATAACCAGCAAAGAAAAGGAAGCATATTCTTTTCTTGTTGGTTTCTCATTAGATTGGAAATATCCAGGCAAACACCAGCATAAAAAGGGAAGAAAAATAATGACTTCGAAAACACTTGAAAAGTATTTTTATGGTATGTACTATTACTTCTTGCACAAGTATTAGTGCTTAATCATATTCATTTATTTCAATGCGCTACACCTTTATTATATATATATATGGTGATTGGAATACGTCGTAATATTCCAAAATGGCTTTCTTTAACTGCTGCTTTCATAACAGGTTTGATCATGAACATATTTGCAAACACTCCAGGAGTGGCGGCTGCATCAATGACTCATTGCTCTTATACACAGCCATATCTGCTTTTTATTGTTTATGAATCGTGAGGTCCGAGTTCAAAAGCCTACTCTTAGAACCACAAGGATTTGCCCGTTTCATCTATTTTGCATTACCATTAATACTCATTTTCTGTCTTCTCTTCTTCCCATTAGAGACCTTTAACTTCTTTAATTGGATGCGATGGCTCGAGGTGTATCAGGGTGGAAGTACATTACTAACATTGATACTTATTCTTGCAATTGAAAACATAGAAAGAACAATGGTTGATTATAATCTCGAAAAAGACGTTTTATTATAGGTGGAATTGCGATGAATTTGTTATAATTTACATCATCAGGCTCTTCACTTTTACAGTTATTAAGCGACGATTATAAGAAAAATGCCGACAGTGTGCATTCCTAAAGAAAGTTGATTTCCCTTCTCGTGGCGTGATATACGACCGCTCTGGAAAGCTTCTTGTTTACAATCAGCCATCCTACGACATCATGGTTGTGATGAATGAAGAAAGCGGAAGGCTCGATACTACGGGTTTTTGTAATGCCATTGGTATTACAAAGAGTTCTTCATCAAACGTATGAAGGACATAAAAGATCGTTCGAAAAATCCTGGTTACTCTCGTTTTACACAGCAATTGTTCGTGAGTCAGATCTCAGATAAAGAGTTTAGTGTATTCAGAGGCGTATGTTTAGATTCCCAGGATTCTACATTCAAAAGCAAGTGTGCGCTTTATCAATACCCGCACGCAGCTCATGTATTGGGAGATGTGGCGGAAGCGTCTCCAGTGATATCAGATCAGACGATTATTATCAACGAGGTGACTACATGGGAAAAGCTCGGTGTGGAGCGTTCTTATGAGAAACTGCTACGTGGAGAAAGGGTTCAAATCCTATTGCGTGATGCTCACGGCCGAATTCAGGGTAGTTATCAACACGGAAAGGCTCGATCATAAACCCGTTGCGGGTAAAGATTTGACCCTGAAAGTATAGACCTTCAGCTCCAGGCTTTGGGTGAAAAGATTGATGGAAGGAAGATTGGAAGCATCGTAGCATGAGCCTTCAGCAGGCGAAGTGCTATGGTATGGTGTCACCAACGTACGATCCCCGACTAATGGTGGGCAAGCAACGTGGTAAGAACAACCTTGTTTTTATCTCGAGACGTATGGAAACCCTTCTAAACAGAAGCATTATGGGACCAATATCCACCAGGTTCAACCTTTACAAAACATCGCAAGCTCTCACCTATTTAACCGAAGGTATCCTCCTCCTACAACCATGTTAAGCTGTCATCACGGCTTTTATTATAAAAGGACTTCACGTTGGTTGCCACGCCCACTCATCGCCTTTGAGCTGTAACCGAAGCCCTAAGTACATCATGTAATGCCTACTTTTGCTGGGGACTTTACTACATGATGAGGTAATAAAAGGCAATATGGCAACGTTGATAACGCTCTGAATACATGGCGAGATTATATAGTTAGCATGGGATTTGGATATAAATTGGGAATCGATTTGCCTGGAGAAAAAGCGTGGATTGATACCTAATGCCACCTTTTTATGATAAGGCTTACAAAAGGCTCTTGGAATGGATTAACAGTCATTTCTATATCTATTGGACAAGGAGAGGTGAACCTTACACCCCTACAAATCGCCAATCTTGGCGCCACAATCGCTAATAGAGGATATTATTATGTACCTCATGTGGTGAAGAAAGTAAAGGGAGAGCCACTCGACACCTATACAAAGCATTACACCAAAGCAAGTCGTCGTTCTTACGACTGGGTGGTAACTGGTATGCGCTCTTCTGTTATCAAAGGAACATGTGAATCTGCCAATAAGGCAGACTATGCAGTGTGCGGTAAGACTGGTACTGCGGAGAATAGGGGCACGACCACTCTGTATTTATGGGCTTTGCGCTATGGATAGTCCTAAGATTGCCATTGCAGTGTATATGAAAACGGTGGTTGGAGCCGATTATGGTGTACCTATTGACTCTTTATGATGGAACAATATATTAAAGGAGACATCTGCCAACTCTGAGAGAATGGCAGCAGACTTCCAACGACGCCAGAATAGCCTATGGTTCAGGTGACGGGTGAGAGAAGTCAACTGAGCATTCTTAAGTCATGAGACTGGTGGACAATAGCTATATATATCGCACTGCTTGCTTTCGGATGGCTAGCGTGTGCGGTGCAAGTTATACCTATGGCTCTACCGAAATACTCAGTTTAAGCTCTCGTTCAGGCATGCAAATTGTTTGGATAGGAACGTCAATATGCCTTGGTTTCGTTCTTCTTATGATGGACGACCGCTTTTATGACACCTTTGCATACGTTGTTACGGCCTACTCTTACTGCTTCTCTTTGCCACTATCTTTAATCCTCACGAGATTAAAGGCTCCCGTTCGTGGATTGTTATGGGACCCTTGCGACTGCAACCTGCTGAGTTTGCGAAGTTTGCCACAGCATTAGCGGTTGCAAAGTTTATGGGAAGATATACCTTTAACATGCAGAAATGGAAGGATTTTGCCATTGCTATTGCCATCGTTGTGTTGCCAATGATATTTATTATTGGACAAAAAGAAACTGGTTCGGCATTGGTTTATTTCTCATTCTTCTTGATGTTCTATCGTGAAGATGCCAGGTAGCGTGCTTTTCACTGGAGTTGCCATGGTGGTTTTACTTCGTTGTGGGTATTAAATACGAAGCAGTTATGCTGAGTGAAACCCTACTTCGGTTGGAAAATTCATCGTATTACTTCTTGTTCAACTCTCTTCAATGAGGCATGATTCATGTTTTATTGCAAAAGAGAAACAAATGGTTCGACAACTTCTTGCATTGACTATAGGAACAACAGTCTTGCTTTCCTCTTTGCAAAGTTCGTTATTCCATTTTAATATTGTTATCGTACAGATTATTTTTAAGTGTGTTGCTCATCTCTATTTCATTTTATAATTGGCTACACACTCGCATACATAATTATCTTTATATTGCGCTATTCTCTATCGGTTCTATGCTTTTTCTATTCAGCAGACTATGTTTTTGAATAACGTAATGGAGCCTCATCAAAAGTTCAGATGATGTTTGCTTGGATTAGACGAAGACTTGTCGGGCGCAGAGCTATAATGTTCACCAAAAGTGAGATAGCTGTGGCAGTGGAGGTTTAAAGGAAAAGGATTCTTAAACGGCACACAAACAAAGCTAAGTTCGTTCCTGAGCAAGACACCGACTTCATTTTCTGTACCGTTGGCGAAGAAGAAAGGCTTCTTAGGGTCGGCAGGTGTGCTCTTATTATTCTTGGCACTTGATGCTGCGTCTCATTCATCTTGCAGAACGACAGACCTTTAAATTTGGACGAATATACGGCTGTGCATTCTTAGTATCTTCCCTCTTTCACGTTTTCATTAATGTGGGAATGGTATTAGGTTTTGTTGCCAGTTATTGGTATTCCGTTGCCTTTCTTCAGCTATGGAGGTTCTTCTTTGGGGATTCACCTTGCTCTATTCATCTTCTTGCGAATAGATGCTTCTCGAAACTTAGTTCGTTCTTAGCATAATACCTACATCTGATATTCAGGAAGAATCTCTCTCTTCGTGGCATGACGCACTAACAAGCGCCAAAAGAATCGCCCTCTTTTGGGCGAAGAGTAGACAAAGGGAAGTCGTATTGATAGTAGCTTTACCCTCAGCATTTCCTCTCAGATCATTATCGCACAATTCAAAGTGTCTACTCTAATGTCTTTCAGAAGGATATATTTTTCGTTCTTAACAATAAGCTCAATCCGTGAAAGGATAGTCAGCATGTGCGCAAACCCACCCCAATAGAATAAGTCGCTTGTTTTTATGCGAGGAATGGCACCACGAAATAGTCTCGTTCGCTCCCACCCTGCAATTAGTATGTTGATAACGATGATAAACAACATTTCTTTCTGCACGACATGCAGAATGTCAATATCGTGCAAAAGAGCATAAACAGGACAAAATGCCTCAATTTATTGTTGTTTTGTTGGTTGTTCACTGCATGAGTATTGTTTTTACATTCTCATTAGAATGTTGTGGCGCATCATTCGGCGATTTTGTCCTCTGCCACCATTTCTGTTACCTTGTCTACGACCCTCGTTTCCTTGGCCGTTACGTTGGTTATTGCGGGGTTTGCCGTTGTTATTACCCTTATTTCCACGACCTTTCGCCTTGTCAAATCTACTGATATCTGCGTCAGCTAATAAGTCTTTAGGACTTCAGGTTTGCTTTCTTTCCTTCGTTCCGTTAAAGTTTCGGGCTTTTCACCACGTTTATTCATTTCAATAATACGTCGTGCACGCTCAGCAGTTATTGTTTCAAGGTTGGCTGCCATATTCTTATCGGTGGAATAAGTAACCAAACCTGCTAAAATATCCATCTTAAAGAAGAAGTATTCTGCCTCTAATGTGTGTAGAAAACCTCTCTACTTGGAAGTCGTTGCCCGACTCTATGTAGTTATCTACATAGTTCAAACAACATTTAGCTTTCCGCACATGTCAGCCAGCTTTTGTGGGTTCGGAGAAATATCTTGATAGCGTGCAGCATTGGTGCTTACAGAAACAAAGTTCTTCATCCACGAAGCGCAACACAATTCTCTTCCGCAAGGACCAGGTATATAATGCGTCAAGCTTCTTGTCTTGCTCAATCTGCTTCATCTCTATTCTCACGTGAAAAGCATCAGCAGCACATAATCAGTTGGCGAAATCCACGTTCGTCGGCAATATAGTAGAAAAATAGCCTTGTTTCCGTCTGCCTTGATACTCAACGTCTCAATCTTCATGCTAAGTCCTAAGTCTTTAGCTATTTGTCTACTCTTAATCATTGTCTGCTGTTCTCGCTCTTTGCCTCCTCATATTTCTCGATATCCACTTGTTTAGCAAGACTGATAAACGGCGAATTTCTTCGTTAGGTTTGAGGTTTGCACGTTTCATTGCCACTCAACAAGGCGTCCTGTCAATGAAACTACGCCTATATCGTGACCTGGATTCGATTCAGCAGCAACGACATCACCTAGGTCGAGATTATTAACGTTATGATAATAACGCTTTTCGTGTATTTTAGAATTGAACTTCAACTAAATCAGTACTTTCTATGTTACCAGGGTGCACTTGCAAACCAGTCGTAAGCATTGAGTTGTTTGTTTTGTCTGCCACAACCTTTTGCCACAAATGCCACAGTTGCCTCCATCTAACATATGAAACTTCATATCTTTATAATCCATTCTTTTCTTGTCCTTTTATTTTTAGAGTGGTCACTTTCTCACCAGAAGCATCGTTACACGAGTGTAAAATCGAAAAACAATCTTAGGATTGGCATTCTGTAAAGGTCTCTATATTTAGTTCAACAAGTTCATAGAGTTCAACAATGTTTCTTTCGTTGATGAAGGGAGCAAATGTGCGAACTGCTCTTCATCTTGAGTGAAATGAATCAATGAATCTTGTTTAAAGTTATACATAAAATTCTCTCGAACATTCTATGAAAATACAAAAGCATACGTTTTTGCTGCTCTTCTTCCATAGGTGCAACACGTTCGCTCCATGCTTTCATCTGCAAGAATGTCACGTCGATACGAAGCACTGCATAACGCCCACGAAGTCGTTAAAAGAATTGTTTTTGCCTCCTATCTGCGTTCAACATTCTGATAGCATCTAACCAACTGCCATTGGCAATCTGTGCAACACGACGTGCGGTGTCGCCATCTGAAGCCCCTTTTTCTCCACCAAAGCACGTTCTAAAAACGGCTGTATCTATGCGTTTCACCTGAATCATTTGCGTTCTACTTCGAACGGTTTCTAAAAGACGTTCGGGTGCTTCGCTCACCATAATGAATATGGTTTGATGTGGAGGTTCTTCTAATAATTTAAAGTAGTTTGTTAGCACATTCAACGTTCATGCGCTCAGGCAACCAGATGATAGACACCTTGTAACACCAAACTCGACTTTTAGATTGGGCTTTCTTGTTAGATTGTCGCTCTCAGAAGCAAAGATAATGGCTTTGTTGATTGGCTGCGTTCATTTGCTCAAGCCATGCGTCCATGTCAAAAATATGGACCTTTTTGAGCAGCACGTGCCACTCTTTTGCAAAGTCGTCACTAATCATTTTATGTGTCGGCAGTGGTGCCAGTGGGACGAATAACAGGATAGCTAAAATGCAAATCAGGGTGTTCCCAGCGGATCAAGCATAGCCTTAACGCTCGCTGCTTTGGGATTATTGGCATCGTTCTCGCCTACCAAATGCGATGCAAGAGCCAAGGCCAACGCCATTTTTCCCGCATCCTGGTGCTCCGCGAAGAAGCAGAGAATGAGGCATTTTTCCCGATTCTATAAGCGTTAACAAACGATTTTTACGTCGTCTTGTCCTATTACTTCACTGAAATTCATTCAATAATTATGTGTGTTGCAACAAGAGTTGTGTTTTGTTCCTTATTTCTTTATCTGCAAAGTTACTAAAAATAGACGTTATTCTGCACTCTATTGCTTTTTCTAGCACTTTTTGTTTATTCGTTAGAATAAGTATTCTTTCAAGTTGCTATTTTCTTGAAAAACAAGTAGTTTTTGCTTGCTGTGCAATTGCATTGATATTGGCATTTAAAAGCATTGTTTTACACTCCAAAAGCAATGACTTCACGCCCTAAAAGCACTACTTTGGGAAGGTCAGAGAAAGGAATATAAAAAAGCGAAACACCTTTTATGGAGATGTTTCGCCTATCTTTTTACTGATAATTTCGTTATTGAATGGTAATGGTTACTGGTCCTGCCTCACCCATTCATCTGCTTTAGAATGTATTGTTGTGTATGTGAGCCCCAACCTCAATTTCATAAAGAAGCGGTTTATTGTTTTTGTAAATCTTTTCGCCTCTATCTCACACCAATCAAAGTCTACTTTCACCACTGCACCATTACTATGGCAATTTTGCAATATCTTTTTCATTCAAAACAATTTCGGTTGGACGACTTCTTAATACTGAATCGAGCACAGTTTTGTTGGAATTGCGTTCTATAAGCTGTAAATGGTATATTCTACGAACCTTTTTCTTTATCAAATAAAACGTCTTTACCTCCTTGTGTGCCAAAAAGTAAAATCTGTTTTATTGAACTGCATCTTAGTATCTCAACAATATCAGGCATGAAACCCATAAAACAGCATAGTACAGTGGCCAATAAGCCAGTAAAAAGTTCTTAAAGTATATTTTCATCTTTATAAAAAGGTATTTGAGGTTGATATTTTTATTCTGTTTTTAAGTGTCTATTCATAAAGATAACAGAAAAAGAATTGTATTTGCAATTTGTTGGCTATCATTTTCTTTGCGAGCAAAAATCAAAGCGCACAGACTTTTTGTCTGTACGCTCATATTATATTGGTTGATATGTTGCTTATTTGTTCGTTGTTGCGGTGACTTTACCCGACTTAGAAAGTCATTGTTGCATGTTTTGCAATGAGTGATTGGTGCAATTAAACACATAACAGGATTGAAGCGACGGCCTTTCACTTTACTTCAAGATGAAGATGCGGTGTTGTTGCGACGACCTGTGCGACCTGTTAAGCCTATGAATCGCCCCTTTCACCTTTTGTCCCACCCTAACAAGGTTCTTTGATTGGTGACTATACAATGTTTCAGGTCCTTCGGCATGCTTAATTACAATGCAATTTCCATATCCATAGTGTGGAGCCGACATGGTAACCACTCCGTCGAAGGTCACATATATATGTCGTTGGCCTGTGTTTAATGTCAACTCCTGAATGTCCACGTCGCCCTCCGTATGGACTTATGATGTGACAACCAGGCAATGGGAATGCCCACTCGCCTTTTTAAGAGTAGAAGGTTGAGAGCATAGTCACGTTCTTGTATATGAATCGCTTTTGTTGTCTCCTCCTCTCTTCTTTTTCTCTTTTCCTTGTCGTCTTTCTTTGTACCATTTTTTCGTCTTTTCTTCTCTACGATGCTAACGCTAACATGCTTTCCTTTCTTTTTAACTGCAAAATGGTTGGCCAAGCGTCTTCTTTTTAACATCAAGAACAAGTTCTGGATTCACTTTTCCACCATTCACCATGATATAAAACAAACAAGTTGCTTTCTTATTCTTTTGTTCCAACGATGGCAATAGTTTGTCCTGCTTTGATCTTTTTGACCCACCTTTACCAGGTTTTGAGCGTTGTTTTCATACACAGTTTCTAAACCATTGTCGTGCGAATCACCACTACATTGCCTCTATTGCCCATCTTTCGTGACAAACGCACAGTGCCATTGAACATGGCTTTCACCGCATCTTCTGAAGTGGTTATTTCTATGTCTTTATTGTTTTAACAATGACGCCTGACCTACGGGCAAAGGAAAGAATATTCGTTTTGAGGATAAAACCCCAAAGTCTATATATAAACGTGTTTGAAGCATCGAACAAATGGGGCGTTTCGATACTTATTTGTGCTGTTCGGCAGCTGTAAAGGTGTCGTTAGTGGCATAAAACAGCCATCCCAAGAAGCCTGAGCCACATCAGAGTGTAATTAGTTTCTTCATTTTAAAATATTTTTGAGGTTGAACAAAGGTGTATGTGTGTTTTCAAGGCAGTCTACCCACGAAGGAGAATGCCTGCCTATATATTTCCAAGCAGGCGTTCCTAAAACGACGAGCAGTATTTGGATAATTTGAATAGGTGCAAATACCCGACAAGGTGATGTGTTTTGAGCGGAACACCTAAGCTTTCGAGCTGTATTGCATTGAGCAGTCTATATGCCACTTTGGTTCGTTATCTTTTGCTGTTATCTACCAACACATTGTTATTGTTGGTAGAAAGGCAATTGAGCCGACGAACAAACACATTGCTTATCGGTGGCAAGTCCTTTTTCATTAAAAGCGTTGAACACATACTCCTACCTCAAATGAGTCGAATGAGATAGAAGGACCTATAACTACTTGCAATGTGGGGTCGGTATTGAACGAAACGACATCTTTTCGACGGTCTTTCGCATTATATCTCTACCGTTCCACGCCAACCTGCATGCGCAACTGCTATGGCTTTGTGTTCGGCATCATACATTATAACAGGCACACAGTCGGCAGTTGAAACGCCAATGCACGTTTGGCTCGTTGGTTATGAGTGCATCGACTCCTCTAACAGCAGCTTTGAACCGAAGAGGGCAATGAAAGAAATTCAAGCAATTTGTCTGACCTCGGTTTTGGTGTGTTTAGTGAGGTAAGATGATGTCGTTGATTTTCTAATGCCTCTTTGCCAATTCTAAACGATTGCTTTTTACCTGCTCTTCGTTATCTCCTACCCAAGGATTGTTGATATTGAATGAGGCATAAGTATCGTTACTTACCCTCTGCTTGCTAATGAGTTTTCATCGTAGAGCCGTGGTTGAAAAGGCTGTTACGTTGTTATCGAGTTGGTATTGATGCAGCTTTGGAATCATTCTTCTATCCTCCAAATCTACATATTCAAAGTCTTCTAAAATCGTCAGCATCTTCGTCTTCACGTACAATAACCTCGCCTTCGCCTTCAGCTTCAACTCTTCTGTAATGCACGAATGTCTTTATCACGATGAACCAAGGGTGTCTTCGGCAATAACTCCTTAATCTTATTGCCTCGCTGTTAAGCTCTTTCCATAGAATATCTTTCAACTCATTGAGTCCTTGACCTGTAACTGCTGAGATAAACAGCATGGAAGGTCGTCCGAAGGTCTCTTTAAGCATTGAAATAAGCTCTTCGTCGAGCAAATCGCTTTTTGTTACGGCAAGAACTCTATGCTTCAAGCATATCGGGATTGAAATTGCGAAGCTCGTTCAATAAAATTTCGTATTCTTTCTTGATATCATCGGTGTCACCTGGCACCATAAAAAAGTAATGAGTTGCGTTCCATGTGGCGTAAGAAACGCAAACCAGTCCTTTTCCTTCGCTTGCGCCTTCGATAATACCTGGAATATCTGCCATAACAAACGACTTATTGTCGTGGATATCCAACGATACCAGAGAGGGTTCTAATGTGGTGAAAGGATAGTTGCTATCTTTGGGCGTGCATGCAACGAAAGAAAGAAGTGTTGGCTTACCTGCATTGGGAAATAACAAGACCTACGTCAACAAGTAGTTTGAGTTGAGAATGATTGTCTTGCATGGGCTCACCAGGCTGTGCATAGCGTGGAGCTTGATTGGTTGCGGTTCTGAATTGGTAGTTACCTAAACCGCCTCCTACCGCCTTTTAGGAGTAGAACTTCTTGTCCCATCGTGTTTAACATCGCACATGCTACCTGTTTCGGCATCATATACAACGGTTCCGCATGGCACATCGATATATTGATGCTTGCCATTGGTTCCGTGACACTTATCTCTTCCGCCATTTCCTCCATGTTCTGCGTAGACATGTCGTTGGAATTTAAAGGTGCAAAAAGGGTCCAATAGTTATGGTTTCCACGCAAATAAACGCTTCCTCCATCACCTCCGTCACCTCCGTCGGGACCGCCATTTGGATTATGCTTAACGTGTCGTGAGTGCATAGAACCACGTCCTCCCTTTTCCACTTCGACAATATATCTTTACATAATCAACAAAATTTGAATCTGCCATAGCTACTTCCTTTCTCGTTTTTGTGCTATCCTATATGGGTTGCAATATCTTTATACAAACAAATGGGCTGTTTGTAGAGCCTGAATGCCTATGTTGTAGCCTTTTAAAAACAAAATAAGGAATTATGAAGTTGATGTTATAACTCCATAACTCCCTATTAGATATAGTGAGAAAATATTACAACTGATCGATTACAGTAGTGATATCTCCAAATATTACGTCAAGTTCTCCTAAGCCATTGATGTGATTTGTGAACTCCTTCTTTGTGTACCAATCGATCAATGGTGCTGTTTTGATTGTGATAAACACCAAGCGACGTTTCTTGATTGTTTCTTCGTTATCATCCTTCTTCCGCTCTCTTTTCCACGAAGAATCAATCGTTTCATCAACTCTTCTTCAGGTACATCAAGCTCAATCATTGCAGCAATGCGATGTCCACGCTCTGCTAACATAGCCTTTAAAGCCTCTGCTTGTGGTATTGTTCGTGGAATCCGTCGAAAGATTACACCTTTATGTTCTTTGCCAAAGCTATCGTATACGCTTGCAAGAATATCCACCATCAACTCGTCTGGGATAAGTTGTCCCTTGTCAATGTATTCCTTTGCGGTCTTACCTAACTCGGTTTCGTTCTTAATTTCACTACGAAGTACATCGCCAGTAGAGATGTTCGAAACCATATTTAGCAATAAGCTTGTCGCTGGGTGCCTTTTCCTGAACCAGGGCACCAAAAATAACGATATTGTTCATTTTATAGGATGATATATTAATATTGTTTGTATTCTAAAAGATGAGGATAAAAGCTTTGTTAGAGTGCTGCTTTCACCTCTCGTTTTACCTGTATTCACAACGCACGCTTTCGAATCCACGTTCAAGAGCGTAGTATTAAAAATTAATTGTGAACAACTTAGGGTTTACTCTACGATTGTGTAGATGTCTCTTAGGTTGCGTCCTTGATGATCATAGTCAAGTCCATAACCAAGAATAAAGTCATTTGGGATTTCCATTACAGCATAGTCTATCTCCAAAGGCACTTGAAGTCTCTCGGGTTTAACTAGCAATGAGCAGATATGAATAGACTCGGGATTGCGTGTTCCGAGTGTTTCTATCATACGTTTCATTGTTAATCCTGTTTCAACTATGTCCTCAACAATAATAACTGTTCTGTTGGTTAAATCCTCATTGATACCTAACACCTCTTTAATTGTTCCTGTAGAGGTTGTTCCTTGATATGAAGCTAGCTTCACAAACGATATCTCACAAGGAATAGTTAACATTCTCATAAGATCCGCAGCGAATATAAATGAACCATTTAACACCGCTAATAGTAGTGGATTTTTATCCTTCATATCGTGGTTTATGCGATCTGACTACTTTCGCGAATTCTCTTCAATATCTCTGCTTCCGGTATAGAGTCTTAGAGGTTTTATCATAATTGTTATTTGAGCCATCTCTAGATACACTATATTTTGTTGCAAAATTACTAAAAATATACCATACTTTTGAGCACATTAGCATTAAATTTTGTATTTTGCAGTATGAAGATATTCACAAGTAATCAAATAAAAAGAGCTCGACAAATATACAATCGAGCATGAACCCATTAGTTCTTTAGACCTAATGGAGCGTGCAGCTAAAGCCATAAAAGAGGTGATTTGCGAGCGTTGGAACACACAAACACCCTTTTGTTGTATTTGCAGGTCCGGGCAATAATGGCGGAGATGCACTTGCAGTTGCACGTCTTTACTTGGTGAAGGATACAGCGTTAAGGTGTATTTATTTAATATCCACAATAGTCTTTCGCCCGATTGTGAACAAAAATAAGCAACGTTTTATTAGACATAAGCGTGACAAAGACTTCACAGAAGTTATCACAAACTTCGACCCACCCAAACTAACTGAAAAGGAGTAGTGATAGATGGGCTCTTTGGTTTGTGGTATAAACAAACCTTTGTCGGGTGGTTTTGCATCGCTAGTGAAATACATCAACCAATCACCTGCAAAGGTTGTGAGCATCGATATACGCTTCTGGTTTAATGCCAGAGGACAACACACCTACAATGTAGGTAAATGTTGTCAATGCTGATTTGACCCTAACTCTACAACAAAGAAGCTTGCAATGCTCTTAGCAGACTGCCAAAAAGCACATAGGAGAATTGAAAGTTCTTGACATTAGATTATCAAGTGAATTTATAAAGAATACTTCTTCGACTTTTTAATGTTATCGAAGAAGGTGACATCATACCATTACTTGAAGCGAGAGCTATTCTCTCACAAAGGGATTAATGGGACATGCGCTACTCATTGCAGGCTCTTTGGGAATGGCAGGAGCTGCAGTTTTATCTTCAAGAGCATGCCTTCGCAGTGGGTTGGCAAGCTAACGGTTCACGTTCACAAGCTCTTTACCCCATATTGCAAACCGCAGTGCCTGGAAGCAATGGTGCATTTAGATACCAACGAACAATTCTTTTCGAAGCAATAGTTGCGATAGCTATCATGCAGTGGGTCTTGGACCAGGCTTAGGCTTAAATGAAACCACCGCAATAGCGCTCATTGCACAGATAAGACGTGCACAATGCCCTCTCGTTATCGATGCAGATGCCATCAATATCTTTGGCAATCACAGAGCATGGCTACAACAATTGCCCAAAGACATCATTATGACTCCACACCAAAAAGGTCGAGAACAACTCACAGGGAGCAACCTCAACAAGTAGCTATGAACAGCTAATGAAGGCCTCAGAGTTTGCTCAACACTTTGAATGTTACATCATATTGAAAGGACATTTCACAGCGCATTATGCCTTCCAGATGGCAATATCTGCTTCAATACAACAGGCAATCCAGGTATGGCAACAGCAGGAAGTGGAGACGTTTTTAACTGGAATTATCACCGCATTGCTTGCTCGTGGCTACTCACAACGTGAGAGCTTCACTACTCGGAATGTATCTTCATGAGCTTGTCGGAGACCTTGCTGTTAAGGAAATAGGCGAAGAAGTCGCTTATCGCAAGTGATATTATTAACTTCCTTCAAAGGCATTTAAACGATTAAACGACTAAATTCTCATGAAAAAAGGACTCTTATTCTCTTCCTTTCTATAATGGCTCTTTGCGCTAATTCGCAAACAACTGCAAACAATGGAATATCTTATTTCTTAGCCCAAAAACGCAGATGAAGTTGGCGATTTTAGTTGAAAAGACTACTTATACTCCTGGAGAATACGCTCAATATGCAGAGATTTATTTGAAGAAGAAGGCGGACTTAGAGGCAAAACTTCGTATAAAAATAGTAGGGATTGGATATGTATCTCACTGCAATACCTGACTCTTCAAAGCATTATACGCTTGCAATTGACAGAAAGCATAGCATTGTTGACTTGAAATTGGAACAAAATGGCGTAATAACTGCTATCAACGGTCAAGCTCAAAACATTGCTCCTTTTCAAGCAGTTCACCCTTCTTTTAAAACCAAAGCCTCGACTCCAGAGACTTTCTCAGTCAAGATGCACTCAATGCAGACAGCAAATGGAAAAACAGCTGAATTGATTGCGCAGACATTTACGAAGTGAGGAAAGCAAAGGACATGCTTTCTAAGGGAGAGCTGAATACATGCCGAAGGACGGAGAGCAGCTAAAGTGATGCTCAACCAACTCAATTTGAAGGAAAAAGGACTAAGAGAGCTATTCGAGAGGCAAAGTGGTTTTTGCGACACAACTCAATTCTTTATCACCTTTACACAGAAAAAGAGCAACAACGTTCTGTTGCCTTTAGATTCTCAAAAGCATTTTGGTTTTGATGCGCAGCGAGACGACCTTAGTGGGTGAACCTTGCTATGCTGTTGTTACAGATTTAAAGTAGTATTCCACCTACTGAAACCAGCGCATTAGCAGACAAAAGCAAAGACGACACAGGATTGTACGTTAACCAACCTGGAAAGATTAAGGTTTCGTTCGAAGGAGGCCTATTAATAATCAGTCATTCGAATTCTATGCAGCTCAATTTTGGACGTGTAGAAATGCTCAATGCACACTCTTTGGAAAGAAATTTATAACCCACATCACCCTCAACCCAATCAATGGGGCTATAGAACATTTAAAGACTGAGCCATTAGATTAATGCTCATCATTTGTAAAAGATAAGCTATTGCTCTCACTTATTGATATATAAGCGAGCAAAAGAACAAGATATAAGAAAATAAAAGAAGCGTTGAAAAGGAAACAACTCCTTGTTTCAACGCTTCTTTTGTGTCTTGCGATTAGCTCTTTGTTGGCGGTATTTTGCTTTTTGTTTTGCCGACCCACTGCCATGAGCACCAGTGATATACTGTTTTTTCTTCGCTTTAGTTTTTACCTTTCCGTTATCCTTATCGCCTCCAGCTGATGTCTTTTTAAAAACCATTCCCCGACCTGATATAATCTCATCGATATCTGCCATAATCTCAATTTTATGTTATTTACACTACAATTGCGCAAGCAGTCTTGCCGAAACCCATTAAAACAAGGAAAGAACATCAACCTGTTGAATACAAGTATAATGTCCTTTCTCTTGCAAAATGATATGCTTTATATCTCTGCAAGATGACGTGCAGTTTGCAAAGATACGAAAATTATTTATTAATGATGGAATAAACGAATGCCAGTGAACGCCATTGCGATCATTATATTTGTCGCGGTAGTCAATAACAGTGTCGTCTCTCACCGATCCACCAGCTTGTGCAATGAACTCAACACCACTCTTATGAGCACGTTCGATGTTGTCTCCAAATGGGAAGAAAGCATCGCTTCCTAAAAACCACCTTATTATTCTTTGCAATCCATTTCCTTTTCTCTTCACGAGAAAGAGCCTCAGGTTGTTCTGTAAAAAGATTGTTGCCAACACCATCTTTCAATACATCTTCAGAGTCTTCAGCTGATATAAATATCAATATGTATTATCTCTGTCGGCACGTCCAATACCTGCTTTGAAAGGCAGTTCATCACTTTTTGGGTTTTGACGCAACCACCAAATATCTGCCTTATTACCTGCAAGACGAGTGCAGTGGATACGACTTTGTTGTAGCACTAATACCAATTGCTTGTCCGTCCTTTACATAACAAACCGAATTACTTTGAGTATATTTTAAAGTAATCAATGCAATCATCAAAGTCTCTCTAGCTTCTTCGCAAATTCTTATTCTTTGTAGAATATTAGCGAACAATTCTTCGCCATTTAGCTGAATTTCGTTTCTGCCTTGTTCAAAAGTAACGCCATCACCATTTTTAGTTCAAGCTCAACAGGCTTATAGTTCTCATCAATTTCAATGACATTAGTAAGTGCCTTTGCGCTTTTCTTGCAAAAAATAGCCAATGCTTCAGGAGTATATCCAGGCGCAATAACGCCGTCGCTCACTTCTCTTTTAATAATCAAGCAGTAGCTTCGTCGCACACATCACTAAGTGCAATGAAATCACCATACGAACTCATGCGGTCTGCTCCGATGCTCTTGCATAGGCACAAGCCAATGGAGGAGTTCAACTTTTTAAGTCATCAACAAAATAAACCTTTTTAAGTATGTCGTTGAGAGGCAATCCCACGTGCTGACCTGCAGGCGAAACGTGTTTTAAAAGAGGCTGCAGCAGGTAGACCAGTAACTTCTTTTAGCTCTTTAACCAACTGCCAACTGTTCAATGCGTCCAATAGGTTTATATAACCAGGACGTCCATTAAGCACGGTAATAGGTAACTCTCCCTCTTGCACTATAATGCGAGAGGCTTTTTGATTTGGATTACATCCATACTTTAAAGCTAATTCTTTCATTGTCATTTATTTTTGAATAGTTATATCTTTATATTCTCTTTATTTTTTATTCATCAGCCTTGTTTTTGCAGAGCATACAAAAGTGAAGCTTTTTGAAATAAATAATTGTGTTCATTATATTGCGCTATTAAGTATTTTTCAATACCTTTGCATGTAGACTTTTCAACGATAAACACTGATATAAAAATCAAATAGAGCGATACAAATATGAGACATTTCATATCGATATTATTTACATAGCACAATGAAGCATGAGTTTATCTACACTCAGAAAGGTGATTGAAAAGAGTTTGGGAAAAACTATTTCTGCTACAACAGATATGGAAAGGTTGTTCTTTCGTTCTCTAAACACCAGATAACACTTAGTGGAAAGATTCTAGAAACAATTGTGGAGCCACATTAAAGGCACCGAAAAATTGTCGACAGACACGCTAACAAGCTTGCACTTCTTGCGGGTTTTTCAAAATTGGAGCGACTTTCAAAAGCGCCTTACATGGTGAAAGCGACGCCGAAATTAACTACGAAGATCACATCGAACACCCCTCCTCCGTCGAAAAGACTAATTCTATCGTTCCGTGCAACTGCCCTTTCTACTCTTTTAAGAGGGATATTGTTGCCTTTTGATGAGAATATTATCCACCGCCACTCAGTGCTATTGCCTTGCGCACACATACTATCTATATATAAATAGGTGAATGTAAGAGGCTTTCTGCAAAGATTATAGGAAACAAAAATGCAGCACTCATCTGAATGCTGCATTTTTATTTTACTCTCCAACAGGAGTTTTTCTTTCTTTAATACGTGCTTTCTTACCTGTAAGTTTACGTAGGTAGTACAATTTAGCACGACGAACTTTACCACGCTTTGTTCACTTCGATGCTTTCGATGTTTGGTGATTCTAATGGGAAGATACGCTCTACACCGATAGTTCCAGACATCTTACGAACTGTAAAACGTTTTTTGTCACCATGTCCGCAGATCTTAATAACTACACCACGGTAACGTTGGATACGTTCTTTTGAACCTTCGACGATTTTGTAAGCGACAGTAATTGTATCACCTGCTCTAAACTCTGGCTGCTTTGATACCGCAGCAAATGCTTCTTCAGCAATTTTAATTAAATCCATGTTTGTTTTGATAATTAAATTTGTTTTGTCGTTCCAATGCAACATAACGAGCAACACTTCTTCTCGCCAGCGATTACACCGAAAAAGCGTTGCAAAGTTACAATTTAATTCTAAAATTCAGCAAAGATATATCTCTGTTTTGCTGTGGGTGATATTTAATAATTTATTGAGGTGAAACAAGGTCTTTTTCGTTCTCACGACACACCTTTTTCGATCAGCATTTTAACCTTTATTCAAAATTAAAAACTACACTCTTATCTTCTTATTCTAGTGAAAAACGCTCCAAAAGAGATGCTTTTCAGAACAAGCTACAATCTATTTTTCAAATAACTCTACCCCACTTTCACCTCAAATCAATTGCTTTTATTCTCCTAAAAACAGAATTACACTTTATCTTTTCATCTTACAAGATAGATAAAAGCAGTGAGATTGCAGTCAAATGCTATGTTTTCACGATGTAATAGCAGTGCTTTTACATTCTATTTTCTATGCTTTTCCATCTAAAAGCAATGATTTTGCACACCCATTTCCTATCTAACTGCCATAAAATGAGCATCTTTTCATCTACCACCTCTCATGGACATTCAAACAAGAAGAAGAATATTTAAGAAAAAGCATCAATGTAAAACATTCTATTTTTACCCATACAAAATTAGCATACATTAACTTTTTAAACTCTCATTTATCGTTAATTCCTCTTTAATAAACATTCTACATGCAAACAACCACATTTCTTTTATTTCAATTAGAATTGGCTTTGAAGTGCAGAAAAAGAAACTATCGAGATACTAAGTTCGTGAAAATAGGAAGATGTGGTTCATCTTTCCTTTCGTTATAAGATGATCGGATGTACTGGACTCGAACTAGCGACCTCGCGCCCCCAGACGTGTGCGCTACCAACTGCGCTAAATCGAGCAATCGTTTTGCAAAAGGTATACAATTTGTTTTATTCACGCAAAATATATCATTCTGTTTTTAAAGAAAAAGTAAAAATCATGAAGTTTTATCATCGCACTTGCATTATATTAATGTATAATCTTGTACCTTTATTGTAGGTCTAAAAGGCCTTTAAAGGCTCACAAAGCAGCAACTGATATATACCCAGAATGAATAACGTACAACAGCACATCGGTCAACACGATGCGACATATATACATGATCAATACAGCCGCCCACAAGTTTAAACGGCAATGTAGAAACTACCCACATCGAAGAGCATTGCCAACAGAAGTATTGTGATGAGACGCACTTTCGAACAACACTTCTACTTTCAGGGAGCTGTCAATTGCGACGATGTTGCGGTGATGTTGAATGGAATAAAGGGAAACTTACGAGTTAGACATCATGGCTGGGACACTGCAATGCGTTTTTAACGGCTTATTGAGATATTCAACCCAACTCTACCCACATCTTAACGGGTACAGAACGCACGAAACAACGCCCCATTAAGGTGCTTGTCGACTCGCTAGAACGTGGTGCCGACATCGAATATATGGAAAAAGAAGGCTATCCGCCACTCAAAATAAATGGAAAGGCACTCGAAGGTACGGTTACTATGTCTGCCAATGTCAGTTCGCAATATGTTTCAGCACTATTAATGGTTGCTCCGCTCTTTACAAAGGGCTTAACGCTAACGCTAAAGGGCACTATTGCCTCTCGTTCGATATCGATTTAACGATAGATATCATGACTTCAGTATATGGCGCAAAGGTACATTGGACCGACGTAGATACGATTAAAGTGGAACCAAAGAGATATGAAACGACCAAAGAATGATTGAGAACGATTGGACTTCGGCTTCTTATTGGTATCACGCATCTTGCTCTTTCTGATTGCCAAGAGGCTCAAATCACGATGAAAGGTCTTGGCGAATCGTCGAAACAAGGCGACTCTGTGGTGCGTTATCTCTTCTCTTTACTGGGCATTAAGACTGCCTTTATAAAGGAATCGGCAGACAATGATATGGCAAAGATGGTGCTTTCGAAAGACAAAAAGAAGGTTTCGATGTTGCACTACTGACTTTATTAATGCGCCAGACTTGCCCAAACGATGGTTGTTGCATGCGTTGCAATGGGCATTCCCTTTCGTTTTACAGGATTATCAACATTAAAAATAGAAAGGAAACAAACAGGATAACGGCACTTCAATCGGAGCTTCTAAACTGGGATTTGTGGTGAATAACGACAAAAAGTGACGAGCTTTCGTGGAACGGAGAACGATGTGATGTGACCTCAGCTGATATCAATACGTTTGAAAGATCACCGCATGGCACTCGCCTTTTTCGGCTTTTGACTTATCTGTTTCCAAATATCACCATCAACGCAGCCAACGTGGTTTCGAGTCTTATCCACACTTTTGGGCGACTTAGAGTCATTGGGTTATCTGCTAAAAGTTAAATCATAATATGCTTATATTAATATTATCACTTGTCGTCTTGGGCTGTTTTGCTGCCCTTTTTGGGTCTTATCTCGCATAAAAAGACGGGTAAAGACGATGTTATTCTCGAAGGTTCTGGCTCGTGTTCTACATGCAATGGCGACGATGAACACTGCATTCACGACTGCATTTTGGAGCTGCTGTGAAGGAAGTGGAATGCTTTGACGATGAAAATTTGGACGCTTTTTGATTGGCAGAGAGGCGACGGTTACACTGAAAAGAAATTGAACAGTTTCGTGAAAATACTTTATACTATGAATCAAAAGGAGGGTTGCCGACTGGAATAGAAAACCTTGACTATCACGAGGCATTAAACTATTCTAATGATTTTGAAAGACGAAATGATAATGATGATGAAAACAACTAAATGGATATTTTTAAGCTATTCTTTCTTTCAACATGCACTCATCAGGCTTGCTGGCCAGTATCCTTTGCGGAATTATTGGCACTTATATTGTATAGCGAAGACTGGTTTTATAGTGGTGGAATACGCATGCGTCGTTCAGTGGCATTGGTATTAGGGGTGCTTGGGCATCAATCCCATTCTGTCAGCAATGGTACCTCATCGCAGGCGCTTGGGTGCGCAGTGGTTGTCTACTAAAAGGAACATAGAAGACTCTGCGTTGCTATGTTTGGACTCTTGGAATGAGTATCGGTATTATTTTGCAGTTTCTTGCGCCCTGGATTTATGCCCGGTTTGCCTTCGTTCTATGTGGGAATGTCATCACTATTGGCGTCGACCTGCTTTTTGCTCGGCTCTTTGTGCCTCATCACCACCCTTTTGTTTTGTGTTTTTCTCTCAAACAATTATCTAATGTGTAGCTTCGATTCACATCTTTGCTAAGTCCCGCAGCGATTGCCTGTTCAAACAATGGGGTACGTGCTTATGATTCTCGTGCCATAGCTGTGTCTCACTTTGCGCATGGTCGAGATTGTGATTGGCTATGGGTTTGCTCACCATTCCACAAATGACTGCCAACTTATTTACCTACAATTTCAAGCGAATGATTTATCTAATATCGCCTTTGGCTGGTTAGGTGCCTCTTAGAGATTCTTAGCACATTAGCTATTGGTTTAACGATGCCTTCGGGGCTTCAATCATCTTCATTGGAATCGTGCTGTATGCCTTGTGCAAAGCATTTAAAACCATCAGAAACATAGTCATTAATATAAAACAACGCTTAACGACGTGAAACGGTTAAAAAGCCATATCAGTTCCATTGCTCATGTTGATGATAGTTCTACTAACAGCAATAGCCTGCTCGTCACCTTATAAACACGGCAAGTAGCCGCTGGTGTGCAAGGCTTTCGGCACCCGATATAATGTTTATTATAATAACGGAAAGATTGGCGTATATAGATGGTGCTTTGAGAAAGAAAAGTCGAATGAGATAACTTCACCGAGCTACTCCGCTGCTCATACGGTAGCCAATAAGCGGTCGACCTCGGAAGGTGGCTAACTTGACCGAGCAATAGAGAGATCTAAGAGAGGCGAGTACAGCTGCATAGCATCACCAAAAGACCTGAATGGACGAAGCACAAGACGCAAAACGGAGAAAGATATTGAATGGCACTGTCGCAAAGAATATAACCCCTTTGTTGCGAAAGCTGCTGCCGGACGTTACCAATTTCCGCCAGGGCGGCGGGTGGATGTTGAGGCTGCGGCTACCTTTCGTGCATGAGTAGACTCTGCTATAAGACGCAACCTGCCATCTATGGAAGGGCTCGTGCGTGGCTCAACTGAACTATAGTGAACTAGGAGTGGCTATACGATGCAGAAGATGTTATTCGCAATATGCAGCGTGACTCCATTCATTGGAGAGCACAAAGGAATGGAACTACACTTTTGCGGATGACTATATCCACACACAAAAGACGTATCAAAAGGCGGTGGTTTATCTTCGTAAAGTAGTGATTCAACAAAGAGATGAGAAAGAAGCAAAAAGCGTTTGACAGATATGGTTTCCTCATGGGACAGCTTCGAGAACTCTTAGGGAATAACAATGAGGCTTATAAACGCATCTCAACACGTTGTGCGGTTTGAATCCTCCTTGCCGCGAAGACAGAGTTCATTGCTCGCATCGCAATGACCCAGCGGAGTATTGGCAGACAAACAATCGGCTCGAAATGGCTGGAAGCTAAGAAGAATGGCTCTCACAGTAAGAATGGGACTATAAAGACCATTTATTACGCTTTAGGAAATATCTATCTGCTGCACGCACTATAAAAGTGCCATCGGTTCCGCCTATGAAGAGGGACTGAAAAGAGCACACCCGTAATGGCGGTTGAAAAAGGCGTATTGCTACTGACTGCTTCAGCGTCATGCTGGAATGAGAACAATACGACGAGCAGAATACGCTATGGAGGCTGTGCACGCGATAGATGAGGAGCGAGAAGAGGTATCTGGGCTATCGGAAAAGAATCGACTATTTGCGGATGAGTTGGTGCCTTTTGCAACGAGGACAGCCCCGCTCTAGACTCGACTTCTAAAGCATTGGCTGGCCTGCCGAAAGTGCTGCGTAATGCAGCCATAGACCATGTTATTACGGCGGCTCTAAAGAAGAAGGAAAAGGAAGAAAGAGCGAGAGACAAGAAGACTATGCACGACAATTCGAGAGAGTATGGTGGCATACTGACGTAGACGATGGACGTGATCATGTAGCTTGACAGCAGTATGGCGATGAGCTCTAAACAATGGTATTTCTACAACCAACAGAGTGGGTGAATCAGGGTAAAAGCTGCATTCGAAAGCTGGAAGACAGTAGGAAATACCGACGAAACACTGGCATGCAGTAACTCCGACTTGTTGTGGGCTACAAACTCCAATAAAGCAGAATGTTGTTGGACGAAAGCAACGACACTACAGACGTTATTGATATGGACTCCTTTCTGGATTCGGTTCTAACGAGGCGAGTTGAGGCGACCCTCACAAGCGAAGTTGCCATCGCGAGTCCTTTCACGCCAGAACAACTCAAAAGCTTGCGGCGATAAACTAAGCGACGCATTGTAGCCAGTCGGCTGATCATTCTTTAAGATGAATTGCGCTGACGCACGTTTGGATGCGAACACTGCGGCTTTATGCGTTTGAAACGCAATTCCTGTGAATAGCCACGGAAGCGCTTATTACCTGCATCTGTCTCTGTTGTATTCATACGACTACAGTGCAGCCGATCATTATCTTGCTCTTTTAAAGGATAAGTATCTAAAACGAGCTAACAAACATCTAACCGATCCTTATTTCGTGCAAGATGTAGAATGGGAAAAGCACTTTGAAGATTCATTATATGCTTGAAACATACAGAGGCTTTAAAGCTAAATGATGTCTATAGGTTAGAAACAATCTTGCAATATCAACCAAACCTTTCAAAGGCACAATGAAAGAATAAGTTTTGTTTATCGGTGCGCTCAGAAGAGTTAAACAATGGAGAACCCTAAAAGAGTGTAGAGACTTGAAAACATTGTTTACTAGCTTTCTAAATAGTAAGCTTAACCACCTTGCAGGCAATATTATATGGCGTAAAAGCAGGTGAAAGCTCAGGGAGGCAAGTTGATATGTCTAAAATGTGGAATCAAAAGAAGCGAAGTGTTGAACAACACCGACTCAACTGCTGTTAAAATCGTTTACCCAACGACACTAATATTCCATTCGTAGTGTTGATGGTTTAGCTCAGATTCATCGATAAAGAAACAAGCTTTTATATGCCATTGCGAAAACTTCACTGGTTTCCTGTGAAAGTTTCGACATCGACACCAAAGCTCTCGCAATGGCGAAATGCAGATTGGAAAGCTTCAATAATTTCGATGAAGCGTTGCTCTATGCTAAGCCAGATTGGACAACAACGGATATCATTCCGCTTGCTCGGTAGAGCGCACATATATGTCGTCAGCGGTAAAAATGCTGAGCTACTCCATAGCGGTTTGGGTTGAGCATACGAAAGTTCTATAACGCACTCTCATGCGAAGCTTCCACCAATTACGCTACTCAGCATGAGCCAAGTTCTATCACAACGGCAAAAGAGTTGAACAACAATAATACTGAAGAAGCGCCCAAAAGCATGCTAGACAATGGTGCAACAGTTGTTCCTTTAGAGGGCCGGAGTGGTTGCTCCTAAGGCTGAAACGGTGTATTCCTTTAGAAGAAATAAAAAGGGCAAACGCCTCAACAAGGCACTCAACAAGGCACTACAGCGTGATTATTGAAGACAGCCACAGCCAAAAGGCATCGACAAACATGCACTCAAAAGAAACGAGTCTCTGCCCCAACTACAAAGGGTAAACAGCCTCAAGACTGCCACTGAAAGCAGCCAACCACAACAAAACCAACCCACAAAGACACCACAACAGCAACCTAGAAGTTGCCTGCGAAGAAAACAACCACTACTCGCACTGGAATTTGCTTTGGAGATGGTTTTGGCAGGCTCGTCTAAAACTCAACTCAAAACAAACAGGAGAGGAGACACGCAAAAGAAAAGACGAAAAGAAAACAAAAACGTTTTTGATTTTAGAAGACGATTATTATGAACTTAGAAAGGTTTTTAAAGCTATGAATAATGGACTACTTTTATGGATTGATGATAGATTGAGCTTTTAAGCGCATATCTTATTCTTAAAGCACAAAAGGATATGATGATAACTGCTAGCAATGGCTTCGATGGTGTGAGCAATGCAAACAACATTCCTTGACCTTATCTTGTTAGACGAGATGATGCCTGGTATAACTGGGTTTGGAAACGCTTCAGCAAATAAAAGAGATTACGCGCTTCAGCACCCGTTGTTGTGCTCACAAAGAGCGAAGAAGAAGATATCATAGACAAGCAATTGGCTCTAAAAATTACCGATTATCTCATCAAACCTGTTAATCAAACCAAATCATTCTATCGTTAAAAAGAACATACACCGCAAAAGGGAATTGAGGACGGAAGTGCCGCAAATGAATTATCAACAAAAGCTTTCTCGACATCAACTCGGGTCAGTAACTGTTCAAACTACAACGTTGGATCGACGTTTACAGAAGCGTTTTCGGTGCGCTGGGGCTCGACTTAAGCAACACAAACAGCGCAATGAGCGAGATAAGCATGCAAAGGAGGAGGCTAACAACGGATTTACTAAGTATGTAAAATCGAATTATATTGATTGGGTGAACGGAAAAGGCTAACAGAAGCGCTGATGAGCCCTGAAATATTCAAAACAGCTCTTTCCCCTTATCGATCGAGCGAAAAGTCACTACTGATGTTAGATAACGCGTTTCGACCAGTGGGCGCTCTATAACGACATCGCTTTTGCTATATGATATCGACGAAGACCTTTACATGGGCATTCTGCACAGCCATCAATATGCCGAAACGCTATTTTCGGTGGCTTAATGCCTATGAACAGTACAAAATGTTCCCTCATTTATGGGTGAAGAAGATGAAGACGGGGCAAGAACCAGCACGAAGGAGATTGATTGCAGACGCAGATAGAACGTTATAGAAGGCATGATGCTTTCTCATGCTGGCTTCTAAAGCTAACGACTCAACAGTATTAGAAAGTATCTCGAAAACATTCGTTCTCTTGAAAATCATTTCAATGTGTTGGTAATTAACTGTATTGACATGCTCTCACATGCGAGAACTGGAGTCGAAAAATGGTGCGTGAATTGGCATCAGATGAGCAGGCTTATCGAAGAAACACAACCTTAGTTGGTTCAAGCATTCTGCGGTAGAGTAGGCTACTAAAACAATTGTCTGAAAAAGACTATAAGGTTGATCATCGACCGACCATGGTGTATTCGCATCCAATAAAGCCCGTCAAAATCATTGGTAAAAGAATATCAATAGCAACTTACGATATAAATTTGGCAACACACTTGCCTATAATCAAAAGGAAGTGCACAAAAAGATCCACAAAGCATCTTCTTCCATCGCCCAACATCAGCACTGAACTATGTGTGCAACGGAACAGCTTTGCACCTACCCCAATAACTTCAATCATTGTGTCTTACATACATTTCCAACACGGTGGCATCAGCATGGAAGAAATGTTGGTTCCGCTCATCACTTTTAACTCAAAGAATAAATAACAATTACACAACAACAATAAAAATGAAAATAAAAATCAATAGTTGTATTGAACATTAAAACTGCTGCACAGAGAATTTATTAACAACATAAACGAGTACTGTTTTGCTTTTTATGGTCTCAATGGGTGCTGGAAAGACCACATTTATCAAGGCGTGTGCGAGTGTTTGAATGTGAACGACTGATTACATCACCCACTCTATTGTTAACGAGTATCACTGCAGACAACGATTCGAAGTAATATACCACTTCGATTTCTATCGCATTAAAAAGTTAGAAGAGTATACGACATGGGTTGTGAGAGATTATTTCTATAGCATTCGCTTTGCTTTATTGAATGGCCAGATTGATCGAAGAATTGTTGCCTGCTAACGCTAAAAAGGTTACCATCACCACTTTTAGAAGACGGCACAAGAGAGATCGAAATGTAATTTTTCACCTTATTATATATAGGTATAGATAATAAAAAGAATGAGCCTTTGGTTTTCAAAGACTCATTCTTTTGTTCTCATATATCATAATTGTCTGCCGAATACTATCTGTCTACCTTCTTAACGAGGGCATTTTGAAATACGGATGAGCAAGTCGAGCACTTTATTGGGTGCGACACTACGAGTGGTTGTCGTTTTCTTTGGACCTGGAATAAAGTGGACTATAATAGAGCACGCGCGCATTCTATATTGCTGATTGGGTGTGAATGCGTAAGAATAGCAATAAGCATAATCCATTATATTGGTGGCTTCATAAACCTTTCCGAGCAATCTTTGCGTTGGAAGAGCTCATGTACGTTACTTGATGTTAAGCGACTTGCCAAATCTAACGCATCTTTTTCATATTGCTTTTTATTATATGATGGGGTGTGCTTGGCAATAATCGCTATCAACACAACTATCTATCACACATTATTTCTATCTTCTGCAAACACATGGAACAAGCCTTCTGATAGTGTCAAGTTCGTGTACAGGGGTCACAACAACATCTTCTTCTTTATATCCTCTAAAGGTTTTCTCTTTCAAACCCGAAGTGTAACGAGCCGAGCGTATTGATATACTTTACACTGATTGACACTGACAATGGAAAGAAATGTTTTTCTTTGTCATTTTCCACTGGCAACCTGCTCAAGTCCTGTTAATGTGGCGTTTTCTTTGGTCTTATAAGGCATGTGACTGATACCTAACACCTCGCTTTCGTCGTTATCTTCATCGAAAAGATACACGAATACGTTGATGTATTTATTTGGATCCCAAAGGTATTGTTTGGTGTATTTATTGCCGTTGTTGGTCATGAAATTTTTCGCAATTAATGGGGTATTTCTCGTCCATTGGTCAGTACCCTCCTTGTGTTTCATCTTTTTCGCCCTTCTCATCTTCTGTCGCTGCATACAAATTTTACACGGATGTTGGCACTGGGTCCATAAATTCCACCTGCATAAAGTTCATTCACATAGAAAAGACGGCGCAAATGGGCGTCGTTTGGAATGTATTCTTGCTGTTGTGCTGTTCGAAAGCACATGAGACTACCATGGCAACTCGTATAATGTGTTGTCGTTGATTTCTTTTAGAGTCTCTTTTTCTTCTTTTGGTATTGTTTTTCCGTGTCGACAGGCTCCTTATCACAAAGCCACAAGCGCAGCAACAGCAAACAACAACAAAATACTTTTGCTATTATCTTTTTTCTTATTCATAAGTATTATGTTACTTTTACTTTTTTCTAATATCTTCTGGGAACGACAAAAATACGCTTTATTTTATTTTCAAAAAGGTTTGGCTCTGAATTTATTATTTTGTTAGAATATTTCCCCTATCCTCTATCTAATTGCATCATTGTTACCATCTAAAGCATTGATTTTGATTGGCAATTGCATTGAGTTTCTCGATAATTGCACTTTTTGCTGGTAATAGTATAGACTTTGGGTCGTAATAATATTACTTTTTATCAGTTATTTTCATTGAGTTAGCAATTCTGTTGCTATCCTTTCGGCATAAAAATGAGCGATGGCTCGCAATGAGTTATCGTCATGTAATGATCGAAATAAACTTTCTTATTAGTCGATTTGAGCTAGCTTGAAATCAGAACCAAGAACGTTCTTAACTTTGTGCTCATAAAGCTCTGTCATCAAGTCACGTGCAGGTCCACAGTACTACGTGGGTCGAATTCTCCTGGGTTTCAGCAAACACTTTGCGTACTGCTGCAGTGAAAGCAAGACGAGTCAGAGTCGATGTTAATCTTACATACTGCACTCTTAGCTGCTTTTACGAGTTGTTCTTCAGGGAATACCAACAGCATCAGGTAACTTACCGCCATTCTCATTGATAATTTTTACATACTCTTGAGGTACAGATGAAGAACCATGTAGTACGATAGGGAATCCTGGAAGTTTCTCCATAATAGCATCAAGGATATCGAATGCCAATGGTGGGGGAACCAAAAGACCAGTTTTGGATCACGAGTACATTGCTCGGAGTGAAACTTATAAGCACCATGTGATGTACCAATAGAGATCGCAAGTGAGATCAACTCCAGTCTTAGTAACGAAGTCGATTACTTCTTCAGGATGTGTATAGTGAGACTCTGCTAGCAACAACATCGTCCTCAACACCAGCTAAATACGCCTAATTCACCTTCTACTGTAACATCAAATTGGTGTGCATATTCTACCACCTTCTTTGTTAATGCAACGTTTTTCGTCGTATGGTAAGTGTGAACCATCAATCATTACAGATGAGAAACCGTAATCAATACAGCTCTTACATGTTTCAAATGTATCTCCATGATCTAAGTGAAGAGCAATCTCAGGATGTTTTGTTTCCAAGTTCTTTTTGCATATCTACTGCTCCTTGAGCCATGTAACGAAGAAGTGTTTCGTTAGCATAAGCACGAGCACCTTTTGATACTTGAAGGATAACTGGTGACTTTAAGTCAGATGTTGCCTTTAATAATTGCCTGCAACTGTTCCATGTTATTGAGTTGAAAGCAGGAATAGCGTAACCATCATTGATAGCTCTTTTAAACATCTCACGAGTGTTTACAAGACCCAAAGATTTGTAATCTACCATATTCTTATTATTTTTAATGAATAGTTTATATTTATCTTAGTGTTGCAAAGTTAACATTTTAATTCTTTCCTAACAAAGAATAGCATTGTTTTTATATATTTCTTGCCATTAATGAAGCCCTTTTTACGTTTTATTTCATCGTAAATGCTTTCTATTACCCTATTTGCCTTCTACCCTTTAGTAAGTAGATTGCATACAATGTGACAACATTAAAATCCTACCGCTGGAATGATAAATGGAAGAACGTGGTTTGTGGTGTCAGCAATATAGCCCATAAGCAAAAATCCGCATCCTCCTATAGGCGTCATCATCAACAACGACGATGCTCTTTTGGTTAAACCGCCTAAGTTTTGCAATGCAAGAGAGAAGATAGTGGGGAAACATTATGGCTTCGAAAAGATACACCAAGAAGCGCAACCATTGATATTACCTTGAAATTCATTAGCACCAAAAAGCACAACAAAGGATGCTCCCAATCCACAAACAGTCAAAACGAGTTGTGGGCGTATGTGTTTCATAATGTAACTGCCCAAGAAACTGTCCACCATAAAGCCCAAAGCCAACGTTAGCAATAATGATGCGGTGCTATCTGCTCATCCACTTCATTCCAGTTACAAAGTTAATGAAATAGCTATTGATTGATATTTCGGCTATTTCGTAAGCTAACAAAGGCCATTAAGCTCATAAAGTAAAGGGACGTGTTAGAGCAAGTTTCTTCAGCGAACTACCAAAGCTTTCGCTGCTATAATTGTCGTTATGAGGTATTTCGGGAAGCAGAAACACGAGAGAACAAGAATGCAATAAAGAGCACAATAACGCCTAAGATGACGTAAGGCACAAGCACATCAGTTATTCTCGAGGTTGATTCTGCTCCGAAGTAGCTGTTTCTCTAAAAGAAGAAAAAGACCCACATACAGATGTTGCAAACAAACTTCCTAAGCCGTTAAACGATTGAGATAGGTTCAATCTACTTGTGGCAGTTTGAGGCGATCCCAATTCCGGTTACATACGGATTGGCAGCCGTTTCGAGGAAGGTTAAGCCACAACCGATAACGAAAAAGAGCCAAGAGAAAGATGTTAAAGCCACCTATATACACTCCAGGAATAAAGCTAAACGAGCCTATTGCAAAGAGAATGAGCCCTAAAAACCACCTCCTTTTCGATATCCAAATTTATTGATAAACATACCAGAAGGGTATGGCCATGAGGAAATATCCTAAATAAGTTGTAACCTGAATCCATGCCGATTGGGTGATCGTGATACCCAATTCGTTCTGAAAAATGTTTGTTGAGCACGTCTAACTATGGCACGTTCAAAGCCCATAAAAAGAACAAAAAGAGTTATCATTACGAATGGAATGAGATACTTTTGTTCGGTTGGTTTTGTGCTGTTTTTATCACTACTAGCATCCATTATTGTATTGTTTAGTCTTATTTATTTTCTTATTTTGCCCCTTTTGCTCTTCCTTCAAAAAGCAAGTGAGCATCCATCGCTTTGATAAGTTGTATCAAATCGTGTTTATTTCTGTTTACTCAACAGATTTCTCGCATTGCAAAGGTACATATTATAGGCAAAACACCAAAACTTAAAATACTATTTATATTTTTCCTTACATCATTATCTTTCCCAACTCCTTATTTTTCGACATTCAATAGGCCTCTAACTTGATTAAAAACAATGAAAATACGCACAGCAATAGAATTAGTCTTATATATTGAGAAGTTCGTTGCAAAATAAGTTGTATAGCACACTTTTTAAATTGTAACTTTTGCAATTGGTAGACCCTCAAAAAGCCTCATCCAACAAGAATAAATATCACAAAACATAACATCAAATAAAAAGGGGTAACACCTTCATAATTATGGCACGACAATTCTTTATTATCTTTGGTTGCTTAGCCATAGGCGAGTTTATTGTTTGGCTAACGGGCATCAAACTGCCTTCGAGTATCATAGGAATGCTTGCGCTAACAGCCCTCTTAAAGTTCAATATTGTAGAACTTTCGTGGGTTCAAAAGTTATCAGAGTTCTTGATATCTAACCTTGGTTTCTTCTTTGTTCCACCGGGAGTAGCTATCATGTTGTATTTAGATTTAATCCCAAAAAGAATTTATTCAATCATCTTGGCAACGGTTGTCACGTACCATTTGCGTGCTTATCGCCACAGGACAAAGCCCACCAATTGGTGATAAGGATTGAAAGAATGATTATCAAGAACAAGTTACTTCATATTAGAAGACTAAGAAGAAACAAAAAGAAGAATAGTTATGAGCAGTTTCTTTTTCTAACCAATATATTATATTAGCACTCACCTTCGGCGTATTTTACTGCGCTCGTCGTTTACAACAACGCACCGGTTGGATTTTGCTTAATCCCATATTCATAGCCATTGTTGTAATTATTTGCTATTTAAAGATCACCAAAGTTCCTTTTTCTGTATATAGAGAGAATGCCCAACTCATCGAGTTTTGGCTCAAACCAGCCGTTGTTGCTCTTGGAGTTCCTTTGTATATGCAGTTTAAAGCCATACAACGTTTGTGGTTTCCACTGATGATAGCCCAGCTTATTGGCACCTGTGTAGGTATTATTAGTGCCGTTTTAGTGGCGAAACTCTTTGGAGCTTCGAAGCTTGTTGTTATATCAATGGCAGCCAAATCGGTAACAACTCCTATCGCAATGGAGGTCACTACATCTTTAGGAGGTATCCCTGCACTTACCGCTGCCGTTGTAGTTATCACTAGGAGTACTCGGTGCTATCATGGGATTTTAAAAACGCTTTATTATGGTCATGTCAGCAGTCCTATCGCCCAAGGGCTCTCAATGGGCTCGGCAACTCATGCCGTTGGAGCCTCAACAGCCATGATTCACAGTCCTAAATACGGTGCATTCGCCAGCTTAGGAATCATTCTTAACGGTATCTTCACATCGTTATTAACCCCCACCATATTGCGGCTTAGTAGGCATCTTATAATCCTTTTTGTAAATGAACTAGATACCTATTTCAAAACAAAAGCTATCTTTTTACTAGGAAATAACATTCCTTTTACAAGGCAATAGCTATCCTTTTTACATAGGAAAAGCAATCTTATTACAAATCTTAAAGCATAACCCTTCAAAGAACAATGACTAATCAACCGCAACACCAATGGAGCAAGTTCTATCTTAAAGATGTGACCTTTTGCCAACAATGATGCGACGCATCTATAACATTTTGATTGTGGCTAACCCCTATGATGCCTTTTATGCTTGAAGATGATGGGCGCATTGAGAGAAGATATACAATGAGTATATGGAGCTTGGAATGCGCTATCCGCCTACATTTACGCAGGTGAGCACCATTGAAGAGGCTGAGGATATATTGGAAAAGACCAATATAGACCTTGTTATTTGTATGCCAGGGTAATGCCGACAACGATGCTTTCGACGTGGCAAGAGCCATTAAATACAAAGATTACAGCTATCCCATGCGTGGTTTTAACGCCTTTTTCTCATGGTATAACAAAGCGTATGGCAGAACGAAGATTTAAGTATTTTCGATTACGTTTTCTGCTGGTTAGGCAACACAAACCTCATTCTTTCAATCATTAAAACTGATTGAAGACAAGATGAATATCGAGCAAGATATCGAAGAAGCGGGCGTTCAAATGATTCTATTGGTCGAAGACTCCATTCAGCTTCCTACTCGTCTATTCTCCCCATTTATACAGTTTCATTCTTGCACAAAGTAAGCGTTTATCAACCGAAGCGCTCAATCGTCATGCCGCAACTCCACGTCAACGAGGTCGGACCCAAAGTGGTTTTGTGGCTCGTACCTACGAAGAGGCTATGGCGTTATACAACAAATATCGTGACAATACTCTTGGTGTTATAGACGATGCACGCTTTCCTTTTAAAGGCGAAAAAGACCACTGAAGCGGGCTTAAAGCTATTGTCGGAGATTAGAAAATACGACGAATATATTCCACTTATCATGCAAAAGTGCAGAGTCGGAGAATAGAGAAAAGGCTGAAAAACAGTGCTTCCGATTGTTGATAAGAACTCTAAAAGATGAGTTTAGACCTCCGTCACCCTCGCTGGAAGAGCACATGGGATTTGTGATTTCATCTTTTCGTGACCCCAAAAACACGCAAAGAAATCATGCGAATTAGTACGCTAAAGGAGCTTCAAGACAATATCTTCACCATTCCAAACGACTCTATGCACTACCATATATCACGCAATCACGTGAGTCGTTGGCTGTCATGCTAGAGCCATTTTTCCCCGTCTCTGCGTTTCCTAAAAGATATCACTTGGCATAAATTACAGGATGTAGATACGCAATCGACAGATTATCTTTGACGCCATGTAGTTCAATATCGACACATGAAGAATATCGGTGTTGTGGCTGTCATTCGACCGCTATAAATTCGACCAATATGCGCACTTTGCACGCATTGGAGAAGGCTCTTTGGGGAGCAAGGTAGAGGTCTTGCATTTCTAGACAATATCATTAAGACCAATACTGAGTTCGAACAATGGCAAGGGAGTGAGTGTTCAAATACCCAAAACGCTGGTGCTTTGTACGATATCTTCGACCAATTTATGGAGAAGAACAATCTTTACCACATCGCATTGAGCAATATTTCGGACGAAGAGATATTGAATCACTTCTTAAAAGCTGAGCTTTCCGCAACAGTTAGAGAAGACTTTATCACCTCTCTTTAAGGCCACTACACTCAATAGCTATTCGTTCGTCATCGCTTTTGGAAGGTCTCACTACCAACCGTTCGCTGGAATCTACTCAACTTACATGATTCCGCATCTCAATGATCAAGAATTGATGCTCGATATGCTTTGAGTCTGCCATCAAAGGAGTGTATGCTTCGAGTGTATTATAAGGACTCAAAGGCTATATGACGGACCACAAGCAATGTGATAGACCAAGAGAAAAATGGCGGTAATTCTGCAAAGGTGGTGGGCAAAAAGCTACGACCATTACTTCTATCCAACCATCAGTGAGTACTAAGATCTATCAACTACTACCCCGATTGGTAACGAAACGGCTGAAGAAGGCGTTGCTTCTTTTTGGCGTTAGGATTGGATGAAATACATTGTAGATGGAGGCTTAACGCTTCGTGTTTCGCCACATCATCCACACCAAGTGCTGCAAACAAGCGACACAGAAATAGCACTCGAGAGACTCAAAACACGCTTTTTATGCTCTTGATCTCAATGACATTGATTCGCTATTTAAGGTGAGACGACGGCTTTAATATCAAGACTTTGCGTGTAAAGGAGGCTGAAAATCATGGCTCTTTAAACCTACATTTTCGTCTACATACGATGCGTATGACCAAATCATTCGTGAAGGTTTTTATCCACAAGGACGCAAAAATTATCTCTTTCACAGGGGTGCTTCAACAAGGCGTTTTCCCTCTTCCTGAGTTGTTACAGATAGCTCAACGCTGTGGAGCGAGACGCCATGAAACGACCTATTGAGATTGAGTTTTGCTTGCAACATCAACGACGATAGAACGGGAAGTTTGTATCTATTGCAAATCAGACCCATTGTAGATAGTAAGCGAAATGCTGAACGAAGACGTGGCAGCAATAGACGATTCGCAATGCATTTTGCGCTCACACAACTCGTTAGACACGGCATTATCGATGATATTACAGACGTTGTGTATGTTAAAACAGACGATTCTTTCTCACCGCTGCAAATAACTATTATGTTGCGAAATGATATCGAACGTCTCAACAAAAAGCTTTGTAGATGAGAACAAAAACTATATCTTATAGGTCCAGGACGATGGGGGTTCGGAGCGATCATTGGTTGGGGAATACCTGTTAAATGGCCTCATATTAGCGCAGCAAAGCTCATTATTGAGACCTCACTGGCTAACTATCGCATCGATCCAAGCCAAGGAACGCACTCTTTTCAGAACCCAACAAGCTTTGGAGTGGGCTACTTTTACGATTGATGAAAACACCAAACAAGGATTTGTTCAACAACAAATTCTCGACGAAATGCTGCTGTTGAGGAACAAAATACAGCGACACGTGCGTTTTTCTCAACCCTCTTAGAATCTTAATGGACGGCAAACGCCAAGAAGGGAGCGGTGCTTTTTCCCGAAACCAACTAATCTATCACACTGCAACTAAAAAGCAAGAAGATGACAACCGAAAATGCTTATGCTTTGCAAGTTTCTCTGCAACGATATTATAATTTTATAACATTCTCTTATTAACTTAGCCATAGTTAGTAAGAATTTTTGCATTTTATGTGCAATAATTATTCTATATTCTGTAAATTTGCAATACTAAAACCCTACAACTAAACATCTATCCAATCATGATACGCATCATATTCTTAACCGACTTCACTGAAACCTATTCGCATTCGTTGCTTTTTAAGGGGTACAAAAATACGCCAAAGAACAGCCCAAAGAATCGTGGGTGATATGTCGTATGCCCCCTTCTTCACAAGCAACAACATGGCATTGAGGGCGTAGTTCAATGGGCTTTGAACTGGAAAGCCAATGCTATTATCGGCAGATTTGAGCAAAATGACAACATAGAACTGCTCTTTACAGCATGGAATTGCAGTGATTGCGCAAGATTTTAAAGCGGAGATTTAGTTCTATTCCCAACATCACTGGCGACTATATCGCTACTGGTGAGATGCTGCTCGATTCTTTTTGCAACGTGGTTTCAAGCATTTTGCATTCTTAGGATATAAGAATATTGTGTGGAGTGATGAGCGTTTCTATGGTTATAGACACGAACTTGCAGAAACAAGGACTTAAAAACGACATCTTTATATACGACAATCAGAAGCTCGAATCGTTTTGGTTTGACGACCCACAACAGCTCTCTTCGTGGATAAAACACCTACCACTGCACACCGCTTTGTTTTGTTGTGACGACAATCAAGCCAACAATGCCATCGAAAGTGTGTAAGCTTTCGTGAAGATACACAAGATGTAGCCATATTAGGGCGTTGACCAACGATAAAATGATTGCCGGATTTTGTCTGATCCAAAGCTATCAACTATTCGCTTAGACATCGAAAAAGGCGGTTACGAGACAGCCGCAATTCGATTGCGAAAACCATTAAAAACAAAGAGCTTATTCGAGCAATCACAACATATATCATCAAGCCTATTTCGGTGATTAGCAATGCCTCTTCGGACATTTTTGCCACCAAAGACAAGTATATTTTGCAGGTGTTGGTTCATTAAGCACAACATCAACCGCTCTATCAATGTAAAAAGACATTCTTTCACTAGGTGCCTTTGTCTCGTCGTTTTGCTTGAAATGCGATTCAAAGAGTCACAGGAACATCGGTATATCACTATATCATTGAATGTAGAATTGATCATTTTGCATCGTTACTAGAAACAACTAACCTTGCCATTTGCGACATCATTGCGCAATTGGGCATATAATTACGGCAGTTTCTCGCAACTTTTCAAAGTAAAGAGGGTTGTACGCCCTCATTGTTATCGCAATAGAAACAAGTAAACACACGCCTTTTACGTTCTTTTTAGGATTCATTTTTTGTGGGATAGCATCACTCACAAGGCATAATAATTTCATTATTTTTGGGTATTTTATGGTTATTCGCAACATTGTACCTTTGCAATCAACAAACCACGAATAACTTTTCACTATAAACAAAAATAATTATTATGCACTTAAAATCTACAAAATTTGCACTACTTGCTATTTGCATGCTTTTTCATTTGCAATGCAATGAAGGCCAATAGCTATAGTTACTCAACTTTAAAAGAACCCTTGGAATTTTATTAACGCTAAACAAGGTGACGAACCCAACGTTGGTAAGTTTGAAGATGGATTTGAAAATTAAAGAAAAAGGGCTTTTACTATCGTAAACAAAAAGCACAACGACACCAACTGGAACCGTATTGAAAACGGCTTTTTGTGGTGTATCCCAAGAACGATATCGTTATAACTGCACCTGCAGGTGTAGAGATTTACCGTATAAACATTGTGGTAAGAAGTATTTGGGACTTTGGTCTTAAGAACGATAAGCACCTCCTTCCCGATCCAGATGAAGAGATGGCGATGTCTGAAGAGACCTTTGGTTTTCGACTATGTAGGTAAAGTTGCGACCTTTGCAGGTAACAACAAGAATCACCATTATCGAAACAATTACGGTGAATTATACTGGTACTCCAACCGCAATAAACAGTATTAACAAAGCCTACAATCTACTCCCATTGCGGTGTATAACCTAAGTGGGTGTGAAGGTGGGCGACACCAATTCGCTAAACAATTTGCTCTAAAAGGTGTGTATATTGTGAATGGCAAAAAGGTGAGCAACTAAATGCTCTTGGATATAGATATTGAATAATCTGTAATATAACAAGCCTTAATTTGAGTCTGCACAAGTAAGGAAAAAGAACAAAACTTGCTTGCTGCAGACTTGCTTTTTAATGTCTCTTTCACCCTCACAAGGACGATTTGAAAACCATCTGCACTGCAAATAAAAACAAGAAGCCGACAGGTTGAAAAATAAAAGCGATGTTATTACACTCTAAAAGCAATGCTTTTGAAGGGTAAAAGGATTGCTTTTTGCAACATAAGATCATTGCTTTTTTCAAAGACGAAAAATGGCACATTGTTTTATAAGCGTGCAACAAATGCGATGAAAGGAAAGTTTTTAGGTTGAAAAAGTGCTACAAGTTATCTGCTTAAAGCACATACTCACGATGCAAATTCTTTTTAAATAGGTATTCAACAAATCTTGTTGTCTTCTTTTTCGTGCAAAATAAAGAGGCTCCGCCGATCTCTGGTCTCTTTTGCGTAGCTATTTTTGACATTAGCTACCAGTCTTTTCACAACATCTCGTTGTTTGTCAAAAACCTTCCTTTTATAAAACTAAACAATCTCAATTACCTCTTAACCTAAAGAGACACCTCTTAAAGATTTGTAGTCGTGTAAATCCTGAACACAAATATCATTAACTAACAATGAATATGGTTGTCTCTACTTTTCTTTTTGATCTCTTTATCCACCCAAAGCATTGCAGATGGAATGGTTCTTTTCAGTTATATCTTTTGTAGAAAAAGCCCACTGAGAGCTTGTCCCATGTAATTCTCAAAATAATGAAGTTCTAACTTGTGAAAACCTGCAGCCAAATTCACTTTTACCTTCGGCACGTTTTTGCGCTGCTGACCACCATCGTTATTCACCACTTCTACGCCGTCAATGAAAGAGCTTTGAGCCATCATCTGAATAGGTATAAAGCGATAAACTCCGCTTTCGGGCACCTTAATATAAGCTGAAAAGATGTAACCAAAGTGATCTTTCGAGCTCTTCGTCGATAATAAAGTTGGGCATCACACCTTCTTCCTTTAAAGTTGCCTTTGGAATGTCGGCTGTTTGCTTCATATTTCCTTCGTAATAGCGATAAGAAACGCCATTTTGTATGGGTTGAAAAGAAAGAGCTGGCATTACTTGTAATTGCTCTTCGTCTTTTTGAAGACAAGCCCTGATGGATAGTAGAAATAATCGCAATTGCCCTCATTTGTAGCTATCCAGGTGTCGAACTTAAACAAATCTTCGTAAAGTTCAATGATTCTTGCACCTGGTTTCAATGCTCCATAGGCGTCATAGCCACTCACTCGGCCATAGCCCTAAGGCTATTTTGCGTTCTAACTGATAAAAATCATTCTGATGATCGTGGCCTGTAAACACTCCAATAACATCTTTCTTATCTACCAAACTACCAAACATTCCGCTGTTTATGCGTGCCGACCAAATGCCATCATCTTCATATTTGCCTTGATAATCGCCTCTTTCAAGAACGTTATGATACTCTACTAGGGGGATATGAAAGAACATTAACGATGGAAGAGGACGCTTGTTGTTTTGCAAGGTACGCCTCTGAGGTGCGACGATACCACTCTATTTGGTCGAAATGTATCCAATCGTACTCTCCAAGGTCTTTATCTGGCTGATAATCGTTTGAATCTATGCAGTAAAGAACGGCTTTTGGTTTGGCATTGGCTGTGTTATTGTCGTAGATGGGCAATGCGCAATTGCCGTTTCCACTGATCTCTTTTAGGCGAAGGAAGGCCTGAATAGAACTTAAAAGCAAACAACATTCGATATATTTCGTCTCTTGAAAAATGCTCTGCATCGTGATTTCCCATTGTAACAACAAAGGGTGTGCAAGCGGTTTCGAATATTTCTACAATCTGTTTCCAACCCTTTTCGTATGGTTTTCGGTGACTACATCACCTGTAAGTATAGCAATATCGGGCTTTTTCTCGTTGTAAGATGTTGAGAATAGTGGTTCGAGTAGAATCGCATTTAGGGTGATTTAGCGTCCCAATGTAGGTCTGTAAACTGCGCAATTCTAAACTTCTTTGTTATGAAAAACAAAAGGCTTTTTGAGCCCAACTGCTCATCACTTGAAGGGCAAAAAGGATTAGTATTATGAGCGATTTATAGTTCTTTGTCATTCTATTTCTATCTATATAATGTTGATATTCAATTCTTTTTATTCTTTATTTTTCAGGCTTCTCCCACTCGCTTTGCTTTTTGCTTTAGGGCAGACAAGATGACCTAACAAATTGCTATGGGATAGTTTTGAATAGCAAATGGTGGCTTGTTCAATTCACTTGGATAGAGAAAGCCTTTCGTGAAGCGACTCTATCATGGCATAATTAAAGAACTCTGACGCCTGAGAAAGGCCTCCTCCGATGACAATTGCTTGCGGAGCATAAGTGTAAAACACCACTGTAGAAGCTTTTCGAGATGATATCCAAACTCTTCCCATAAGCGTTTGGCTGCTATATTGCTGTTCTTTGCCTCTTTAAAGAGCTGTTCGCCTGTTGTATTATGCTTTGAAAAAGAATCCACTACTGCAATAAGTTTCGTGCAATCGTCGAGATATGGCAAGCAACCTATTTCGCCTGCACCTGTCTTTAAGCCTCTATATAGCTGCTTATTGATGATGATTCCGGCTCCAACTCCAGTGCCAAGGGTTATTCCTACCACATCTTTAAAGCCTTTTAAGACTACCAAATCGCTGCTCACCAAGAACGAAAACAATTAACGTCATTATCTACTTTTACAGGCACATGATATTGGTTCTCGAAAGTAAGTTCGAAGGTGAACCTCTTTTCCAAGAGGGTATGTTTACAAGGTTATAGGCTATCCCTTTTCTCTGTATCTACAATGGAAGGAATTCCAAAATCTATTGTTGTTACATCACAATCGATGAGCTCATCGATCATTATTTGTATTTGTTGAAGTACTTCTTGCTCTGTTCCTTGAGCCTACACGTTTCCTTTTTGATACTTACAATAGTGTTGTTGCAGACTTTAGCCACTCTAATATTGGTGCCGCCAAGGTCTATTGAGATAGATGTTTGCATGGTGTTACATTTAAATAGTTATACTTCCTTTTCTTATCTCAAATTCTTTTTATTGTTTCCCATAACAATAAAAGTTTAAATGGTTCGTTGGTGGTGATGGTTACTTTTGGTTTTACATTTTTATTACTACGTTTTCTACTTTAATATCTATACTTCCGTGCTCCCCAAAGGGGTATTTTTGATGCCATAAGCATCGGTTAAAGTCACATCAAAGAGTGATTTCACGCTCCTGTAAGTTTGCTCTTATACCGAAAGATGTATTCGATTAAAACGGCAATAGAGGCAAACCTGTCCAGCCAACAAAGATCTTTTTCGAGCCATAAAGCCTGGCTTTTGCGTCTTCAGGAGCATAAAGTATTCAAAAACGTTCCCGTGTCTTTATACACCTTAAAGACGTTGTTATAGTGGTTCATTGCTATGTCGAAAGCCAATTGTCGATATCCTTTTTGAGTTAAACCCTGATATCAACATATAGTTAGTTCCAGGCCAAACACCTCTAACCAATATCTTCCATTCGCCTTATACTTGGGGTTTGAGGCCGCAAGAGATGGCGTTCTGTGAGGTCGATTGAATGAAGTTGTGTCGCTTAAGTGCGCAACAAGCTGGTCAAGTCGGTCTTTTTGAGAGTACATCTGTATGCAAAGCCCAATAGGCATAGATTCCTTTTTACATTGCTTAAGCTGTCATCTGCATACTGATCGCACTAGGAATTGCAGGTCTTTATTCCACATATTGCGCTCGATAGGCAGAAAGTTGCTTTTATATCGTCTTCAAATGTCTCTATTTCTTGCCATCTTTCGAGGTAAAATCCCATCTTTAATAAGATGTTTGCCACCGTTATTTGCTGCAAACAAGCATCTAACCACCATATGTCCATTGCTATAAATAGTGTTATAGGGTTCTTTCACACGTGGCATGTTGTCCATTCCTGTTCCCCAACCACTGCTCCAATAGGTTCCATTGCGCCAAGTTCGGTTCAATTTGAGCCACTTATGGTAGGCAGCAAGAACGGGAAAGACTTTGTTTAAGCGTGCTTCATCTCCCATATTGAGTGAAAGTATGCTCACTCGAGACCAAGGCAAAAATGTTAGGTCCAGTGCTTGTAGGGATCATAGCGACTAAAAACAATCTGAGCCGTCAACTCTTATCTCTCTGCAAAATAAATCCATCTGGATGTTGTTTCGAATAGAAAGTTGTTTAGCGTTGCTTGAAAGGGGAAAAAGCGTTGTCCATAACGGCACATGGTGATAAAAAGCATCGTCCCACATAAAAATATTACCGTTATAAGCAGGCGCAATGTAGCTGTTACGAAGCCAGAGTCTCTTTTGGATGACAAATATTGCTCAATGCTAACTTTCAAGCATGTCAATACATAGCAATTTCGTCGTTATGATTCTCCCAATAGGTTGTGGAAGCACCTTTTTAGCTTGCTCAGAAAGCACCTGGAAGCGTTGTTGTTGGTTTCTCTGTGCGATAAGAATTCTCTGCAACAAGGGTCTCCATGACATACGTATTCTTATAAGGTAGCTTGTAAAGAGGCGACCCCTGAGGGCATAAGATTTTGCCCAAATAACACCGAAACGATGCTAAAACAGGTAAAACGACAGTGAAACGAGTGTATCCAAAAGACTTCATTATGTATTTTTCATAAGCTACTTTACGGAGTTTTTTTCTTCAATAGTTTCTTGCTAAAAAGAGGTTATTACTTATAGATTGAGGAGCTTTTTAATCTTTTTGAATATGTGTATTGTCCATAAAGCCTGTGAATTGCTCTGAACCAGGCCCAAAAGCATATACAGGAACCATCGTTCCAGAATGATCTCGAGTTGAAAAATGACAAGTAACAGTGCCCTTTTCGAGGTCACCACCTAATAAAAGTCAATCCTCCGTCTCGTGATCGGCGGTCACAACCACAAGAGTTTCACCATCTTTAGCCGCCCATTTCATCACAGCAGCAATCGTTCTGTCGAAGTCATGCGTTTCTTTCATAAGCATATCTAATTGATGAAGTGAGCCATAATCGTCTAATTGCGAGCCTTCTATCATCATAAAGAAACCTTTTTGTTTTTGATTGAGCAGCTCAATACCCTTTAATGATGCTCGAGCTAGTAGGTCTCCACGTTCATCTGGTAGCGGGTATCCACCAAATAAGGCAGCCAGCAAAGACCTTACCGCTATTGATTTTTCTAAACTTTCTCCCACGAACGAGCGATTTGATAGCCCTTTGTTGAAAGCTCATTGAATAGGTTTCGACCATCATTTCGGTGCTCAAAGAACTTCGCTCCACCACCAAAGGCATAGTCTGATACCGCAATTTACATAGTCGGCAGCAATCTCTTGTTCTCTATCTCTATCGCTATTATGACAACAGAACGTTGCGGGTGTGGCGTCCCAAAGTCGACATGTGACTGCAATACCAGCCGACTTGCGCCTTTTGTTGTGCCAACTACAGAGCGAAGGCACAGGATTTCCATCGCCATCTACGCCTACTGCATGATAACGAGTCTTCACTCCGCTCGACAATGCCGTTCCTCCTGCACCCGAATCAGTCACCAATCGATTGAGACAAGGGTTTTAGAAAGCCCCGTATACTGAGCATTTTCTAACCAAAGTTGTCCCCTAGCCCTTGCAAGTCCAGTGCAGTGTAGATGTGCATCAAACTCATTCCGTCTATCATCAAAATGACATTTTTCACCTTTTTGTCCTTTGGGTGGAGTGATCTTTTTCCACTGGATAAGGAGTCTTTAAGGTGTATGTTTGGGTGTTAGTTTGTTGTCCTTTAACTCCCTAAAGACAAAGGAAAGAAATAGACCTACAAAGGGCGATTGTGCGATAATTCATATTGTTTCGTTTTGAAAAGGTGAGAAGAATGAAGTCTTTTCTACCACTCATTAGATTGCTGAGTGATAGAAAAGACCAAGTATTAATTTACACTTGCCTCAATAGAAAGGCAATAACCTGTTGTGCCAGAGAGCTTAGTTGCAACTGTTTCTCGTAACATCCACGATGTTGGTGCAATGACAAACAAGGCATAATCCTTATCTGCTTCTTTGGTTGCAAAGGTCAACTTCACGTTTTGTACAGTCTTAACGGCTGTTTGAAGCTTCTCTGTTAGCTTGTTTTACCGAACCAACGAGCACAGCTCCATAGTTACTGCTCGCCAAACGAGTTAAAAACAGGAAGTGAAGCAGTGATTTGTTCTTCGCTAGAAAAAACGTGTTGTGGCAAAAGGAACAAGGATTTTGACGGGTGTTTGCACGTACTTTGAGCCATAATAGGCACAAATTTGATGTAACAATCATCTGTTACCTTGAAACTTTCTTCGGTATTCAACTTATGATTAAACAAGATGGTACTTCCTTCGATATTACTTGTGATGTAACGATGAAGAAGAGAACGATGTAAAACGAGCTGTTTTCACTGCAAGATCGGTAGAAAGATTCTTTTGCAAGCATCATACCATGGATGGTTTTGAACATCTGAACGCTCAACAACTCCTATTGAACACGCCTGACCTTTGGCATTTAAAAAGTCGGAAATAGCATCGATATGGGTCTCTGTTTTATCGCTCAATGTAGATACGACACACACATCAATGGTTTTATTTTTTATTCCATTCTTTTCGCTTGTTCAGAGTTTTTCTGATGATTAGGAATAACGCCCCCTCCTCTTTTTATACACGAAGCACATAAAAAGTGCGCCGAAAAGAAAAACAAATGTAGGTGTTTCATATCGTTATGTATTATTTAAATGATTCATTACTTATAGCTTATCTTTCATCAATGCCATGCGGTGGCGTTGCAATAGCATAGCTTTTAGATTGTAATAGCTATCCTTTTACCATGCAAAAGCAATGCTTTTTGAAATGTAATATCAATGCTTTTTCTGCGCTGTGAATAACACTTTGCAAGGTGCTAAAATTGATTTTGGAAAAAGATAAGATATAGAATATAAAATTATATAAGGTGTCGATTCTGCTCTATTTCATTTTTACTACTGAAACAACAGGGCAGTGGTCGGAAAGTTCTTTGCCGTTTAAAAAGCGGTCGAGAACACGACATGACTCTAAAGTCCAGTGACCTTTTTGAACCAAAAATGAAATCGATTTTCGACAATCCAAGTATGTTCCGCTGTCGTGTCCATTCTTTCAAACACGGTTTCAATCTTATTGATCACTGTTGAGCCTGCTCCCATGTTCATATCTCCTGTTAAAGAGCATTGGAATAGACGAGGTATAGACTTTATCCGACACCAAAACTTCGGCTTGTTCGAGCTGTCCTCCAACGTGATCTAAGTGAGTACTGGCTGCTCTTATCACTTTTTTTGAAGGAAGAAGAATATCTCGCATACACCACACCTCGTTGGTCGGCAGAACCTTTTGGACGTGGAAGTTGCAAGCAACTGCTATTCAAAATGGGATAACGAGATAAAGATGGCATTGCCATAAAGCTCGTTAAGCGAATAGCGATAGTTTTCTTCTGGATACTCACCTTTCTTGTTAGCAAGGTTATAAAGAGTAACCAAAGAGTCCAAACATATTGAGTTTTTGTGCCAATTCTGCCACAACATCACGGAATTTTTCCATTACGTTGCTGACGAGAACTTCTGTTTTCTCTACTTCATTTAAACAAATGATATCAGCCTCTTCACTACGCAACAACTCGGCATAGGGAGCAACATCAAAGTCGGGTTCAAATGAACGTATGTTGAATGTAATCACTTTTATCTTGTCTTGTGCACACAATTGCTGTGTTGCAAAAAGCGATACAAAGGAAAAAGAATATCCATATTTTTCATAGCGATGAAATTAGATTGTTATGAAGTTGAGATGGAAAGATAGATAGTTTGTTTGCGTAACGAAACACTTGTCTTCTTGCCTCTCAACTCTTTTAATTTTTAATATCCCATATTTTTGTTTCAAGTTGCCAGAAACACTCTTTCTAACCTGTGAAGCAGGTATTGCAAACACTTGATTCTTTACTGGATCGAAGGTGCGTTGTGGCCAAATTTCGATCTCTGTAACACCTGTTATGCTTGTTCCATCAGTGGTTGTAGAAATACCATGCAATGCTTTTGCATAAACAGTTTTAGTGCATCTCCCCATCTAACAAGGTCGAGATGGCGACTTGGTTTGGAATTCGAATGCTAACTCACAACGACGTTGGTTCTTCAATTCAGCTTTGGTTGCAGAAGAATTTTGTGATAGTCCTGCACGATGACGAATTTGATTTAGCAATGCTTTTGCTTCGTTATTGCCTTCGCCTTGAGTCCAAATTAAAGCTTCAGCCTTCATCAACAACACATCAGCCAAAGCGAATGAGGCAAGTGCCGAGGGGTGTTACTCGCATTGTTTTCCGTTAGGGATTTAGGGTCTACCAATGCAGTCTGCAGCTTCGAAAAGGAGCCATAAACTTTCTGAAGGTCATTCCAGATGTACTTGAAATAGTTGCTGGTGAAACTCAAAATGAATGTCGTGACCTATAAAGGTGATGTGTTGTCCAGGATAAAGAATGGTTGCATCTCTTCGTGTATCACCTGCTTCAAAAAGCCTTATACAACTCAAGTGTGGGCTGGAAAAAGCCCCATGTGTTGTAATATCCCCATCCTCCGTTTTTGGAAAGACATATCATGAAACTTCGGACCTTCAGTTGCATTGCCCAAAAGAGTGAGAAGATATATTCTTCACAGAAGTTGTTTTCTGGTCGGAAAAAGCTTGGTATAATCGGGATAAAAGTGCTCGCTTATCAGCTCCTGTAAGATTGATCACTTTGTCGCAATAAGCAATTACTTTTGATAATATGCTGCGTCCCACTGAGCTGCATACAATGCTGCACGTGCAGCAAAGGCCCCATGCTGCAGCACGATGAGGTCTACCAATCATCTTCACTCAATTGAGAAAAAGAGTGGAAGAGACTCTGCTTTATCCATATCGTCTAAAATCATGTCGTAATTGGCAAGAACTGAAGCTGGACGAGGTTGGTCTAAGTCTGTTGTTGGGGTGTTTTCGGTAACAATAGGTATTCCTCCATTAGGTCCATTGTCGCCATAATAAGGTGCTAACCATAAGTAAGCAAAGCCTCTATAGAAGTGAGCTTGCCCAACAGCAACGCTCTTTAAGTTGGCTGAGAGACATCCATATTAGGGAACGTTTCTCAACACGTCATTGGCTTTAGCGATGAGCTGATACATTGCAGGCCAGTGTGTCTTTAGCATCTCTTCCGTTAGATGCCGACATCTGGAAGTTCTTTATTTGAGCTGCTTCTGCATTGGGGACGACCTGTTACAAGATTGTCACTACAATTCTCAAACCACATCATTCCACGGCCTGTTAACCCTTCTTCGTATGTAAAAGCATGGAAAGCATCGAGCGCTTTGTTTACATCTGCTTCTGTTTTTCCGGGAAGTTTACCGAGCCTTGAACACCGTAAGGTTCATACTCTAAAGCCACATCCATTGAGCATAACACCAACAAGTGTGCATGCCATTATCTGTTTGATATTAAGATTTTCATAATAGATTGTTTTTTAAATTAGAAACCAAAAATTAAAACCAATAGTAAAATGAGCGAGCAACTGGATAAACGCTCCATCAAGACCAAAGTTGCCTACTTCGGGATCGATACCTGTGTAGTTTGGTTATTGTAAAGAGGTTTTCACAGTTGAAATAAAGACGCAATGTAGATTTCTTTAAGCCTAAAGCATTCAACCATTGTTGTGGAAGTGTGTAACCAAGTGTTAGGTTCTTTAAGCGAAGATAACTGCCATCTTCAAGATAAAAGTCTGAAGGATTGGTGTAATTACCATTTGGATCGTCTACTAAAAGCTAAACGAGGAATACCTGAAGTGTGGTTGTAATCCCACGCATTGAGAATATCTTTCAACATATTTCCACCTTGTTGGCGACCTGTAAGGGTCATTTGTTTGAAGGCATTGTAGATAGTTGACTTGCCAACTCCTTGGAATTGGAAACTGAAATCGAGATTCTTATAATTGAGGTTTCCACCAAATCCAAATGTAATCTTTGGCATATAGCTACCCATATACTGATTATCATCTGAGTTGATCTTACCATCATTGTTGAAATCTACATATCTCAAGTCACCTGGTTTAGCGTTAGGTTGAATCAAATTGGTAAGTCCTGTTAGGATCGGTCCACTTATAATTATTGATTTCTTCTTGACTTTGGAAGATTCCGTTTGTTTTTCAAAACATAATAAGAATACCATGGTTTTGCCAACTGTAGAACGAAGGACGTTGACTGTTTACAACGATGTCGTGTTCAAAGGGTCTTTCGGGTTCAAGTTCTAACACTTCGTTGTGAACGGTAGATAAGTTAGCGTTCAATCCGAAAGAAACTGCACCAATAGTCTTTATGATAAGATGCGCTAAACTCCCAACCTCTGTTCACCACATCACCAATGTTTCCGTATGGTTCTACGGCAATTCCTGCTACAGAAGATACGGGAACCTTCTCTATTAGGTCTTTTGTTCGTTTGTTGAAGTAGTCTACTGTTAAGTTCAAGTCGTTGTTGAAAAGACCTACATCTAATCCAACTCCCCATTGTTCTGTGGTTTCCACTTCCAAATTCTTTGTCGCAATAGATTCTAAACACACCATATACCACCTTATTGAGGTTCTTTCCAGTAGATAATAGGCCACTCGGTGTTTCCCATTGGCACGTTCCCATGAATAGCGAGGAACAAGCGCAACGTTACCAACTTGACCCCAACCTGCACGTAGTTTCAATAAGTTGACAGTGCCTTTTAGAGGCTCAAAGAACTTTTCTGATGATATTTTCCAAGATGCAGACAATGCAGGGAAGATGCCAGAGTTATTGTCTTTGTATAATTTTAGATGTGGCATCACGACGCAAACTTGCTGTTGTAAAGTAGCGATCGTTCCACGAATAGCCACTCTTCCAAAAGAAAGGCATCGCTTCTTCCCATATTACCTCATTAGGCTTATACTTTGTCCATTCATTTGCTTGTGGAAGGGTGCTTTCGTGGCGTCCTTCTCTATCATAATTGGTGGTATAAACGCCATACATCTTATACTTATCATACTTCGTTGTCAATCCCATCACTAGCACTAATATGATGCTGTTTGATCATTGTTGAATAGGTAGCTGTTGTTTCCCACAACCAATTATTCAAAGCTAGAGTGCTCTATGTCGTGGCGATTTTCATCAGAAGGGTTACCTGGTTCGGGCACTTTATGAGTAAAGTTGTCGATCTCTGAGAAGTAATACCAGCAGTAAATTGAGAACGGATATCTAAGTTTGCAATCGGTTTGATATGCAATGTGGTTGTAGAATATAAAAGTACTTGAAGGACGTTTTTGGTCTAATCGTCTCAAAAGAGCCCACTGGATTGCGGAATTCTCCATATCCACTTATACCTTCTTCGGCTGCCCATCGAGGCAAAGTATCCGTGATATAGGGCCTCACCATAGTTGTTATAAAGAGGTGATCCGCCTTTAGTATAATCGAAAATAGTGGCAGAACGTGGGAAGAAAGATAGCGTTAGCAAGTACTCCTTCGTGTCCTTTATTGATGTTACCTTGTCCATTTGAGAACGTATAAGTAACTTGTTCTGAGAACGATATGTATTTATTTACTTTGAAATCAAGATTTACTTTTCCTCCAAACTTACGAGCAAAGGTGTTTAAAAGCACACCTTGGTCTTTGTCAAGATTAAACGATGCCAATGCTTTAAGATTGTCACTACCTCCTGAAAGCGATAAAGCATAATGCTCTAAAGAACCTGTTCTGAATATTTCATCAATCCAATCGGTTCGTGTAACGGCTCCATAAGCATACTTACTTGCATCTGCTGTGGTTGGAAGAGTACCGCCATAAAGACGCACTGCATCAGCCCATACCTTATTATATTCTTGAGATGTCAACACAGAAGGTAAGTGCATGGCATTCTTTATGCTCTTAGATATGTTCACACTAATCTTCACTTGCCCTGCTTTTAGCTTGTTTAGTGGTGATAACAACCACACCTCCTGAACTCTACACTAGCACCATAAATGGCAGCAGAAGCAGCATCTTTGAAAGGATAGTTATGCTCTCGATATCTTCAATATTGAATGGAGCTCCAGGCACACCATCAACAACATACAACACGCCATCACCGCTATTGTAATCGTTGTCGGTACCTCTTGAACCTCTACCACGAATAGATAGCGATGCAGTTGATAAGGGATCGCCTCCATTATTCTGCACCATTACACCTGGCATGGTTCCTTGTAGCATCGAAACGATATTCGATGGACGGCTTTTCATTGCGTCATCGAGTTTCACAGAAGAGATAGATGTAGACAAGTCTTGCTTTCTTTGACTTCCATAACCAACTAACAACAACTTCGTTAAGCGATTTCTTTTCATCGTGAAGAACTATCGTTTGTTGCTGTTTTGATGCTTTAATAGTTTGTGAGATGAAGCCAATAGACGAGATTTTGATTTCTGTTCCTGGACTAATATTTACCGAGAAGCGACCATTCACATCACTTATTGCAAGTGTTTTGCCATCTTTTAAACTGATGGTTGCACCCACAATAGGTTCGCCCTGCTCGTCTAATACGATTCCAGTAACAACGTCTTGGCTCCTGAACGGTAATGTTGTTGCTCTTCAAAGCAAATACTTGTTGACGCGGCATTCATTGGTGCACAAACTGCGAGTGTGCACAAAACCGATACGAACAGCTATGCCTAGGCTGTGACTATTCGTTTGTTCATTGCTATGAGTTTTTAGATTTATGACTTAAAACTTGGCGAGGCAACAACTTTGAAGAAGAGTTTTCTTTGAGGTGTTTTTTAATCCTAGTAGCTATGATTATATAGGATGACGTGATGTTTTATTTGGATGTTTTTGTATTTTCTTGAATGCTTCTTTAATAAGTTGTTGCCGTTATTGCCATGTTCTTTTTACAAAGGTAATTTTACTTGCTGTTCTCCTCTTAGGGAAAACACACTGCCCATCATCAGCTTTTCATTCTAATATACAATAGCCCCCTTTAAGGAAGAAACACTTTGTTTTATTCTTCAGTATTTAAGGTTTAGGTTGGTTGTAGAATTGTTTTTATTATTTTTATATCAAAAAGTTATCAGCAAAAGATAAAGCTTTACAGCTTGATTTATGTAAACGCATTTGCGTAATAAATATTCACTTTTGCGAAAAATATTTATTTTTATTTAAAATGCGCAATGCTCTACCTTATTAATATATAGGGAATGGATTTCGATGCCATTATTTTTTACTTTTCAATAGGGAAAGCAAAGAAAAGACGATATTTAGGCTAGAATGGGAGTTCAAAAAGATGCTCCTTTTAAAACGACTCAACCCAATTCACATCAAACAAATTACTCTGTTGATGCCGAACTGGGTTGATATACTAAACTAAACTAATTAACTTGGTTTTTACAACTTGACTTATCTCGGTTAATAGAAAAAGCTTTTGTTGCAAGGCTTATGAATTTATTTGCCTAGATAATATTTATTGGTTACATTAAAATTATCGTCAAATTCATATACTAATGGAGTACCTGTTGGGATCTCAACATTGATGATTTCTTCGTCAGAGATATTTTCGAAGTACTTAATTAGTGAGCGTAGAGAGTTTCCGTGTGCTGCAATCATTACACGTTTACCTTCCATTACAAGAGGTTTTAATTTTCCTTTTCAGTAAGGAACAGTACGTGCAATTTGTGTCTTTCAAAGCTTTCGCACATTGGAACTTCAGCTGGATCAACATTACGATACGCTGGATTCTTTAGCGAATTGTATGGATTGTCTTCTTCCATCTTTGGTGGACGAACGTCAAGCTACGTCTCCAGATCTTAACTTCGCTCGTCACCATACTTTTTCTGCTGTTTCTTTTTGTTCAAACCAGAAAGCGCACCGTAGTGACGTTCATTTGAGTTTGTAAGACTTAAACACTGGTAACCATTCACGTTCCATTTCTTTTAGAATGATTTTGTTGTGTGTTAATTGCTCTCTTAGAGGTAAGATGTCAAAACAGATATCGAAATCGATTCCTGCTTCTTTTTAGAGCCTTACCAGCACGCTTTGCTTCTTCACGTCCATTGTCAGAGAGTTCTACATCCACCCAACCGGTGAAGAGATTCTTTTTGGTTCCATTCACTTTCTCCGTGACGGACAATAACTAATCTTTTTCATTGTTTTTTGTTTTTATATGAAAAAGTTAAATTAATAAAATCTTACTCTTTACAAAAATTACTTATAATATATTTTCTTTTGTACACTACCTCTTTGGGCTTTATCTTTCTTTTTATACTTTGTTAAGAAATTTGTTTCTCAGTTGGTGCTTCTTTGAGTTACAATTGCGATGGTTCGCAAGGCAACAAAAATTGCGTTCGAGATACACAAAACCACCAAAAGAGGCATGTCCCCACGAGTTTTTGGCAATATAATAGCTCTTTCCGTGCTTGTCGTGTGCTTTTTCCCTACAATACTCATGGCATGTTGGTCGTAAGTGGTGTAGCTTTTCAATGGCACGTTGGCGCATATGTAGTCTACCCTACTTATTTTCGAGCTCAAACAGAGCCACTCCCTGCTCCATAAGATATTCTAGCCGAGAGGCAACGAACCCTCCCAACATACCGCCTTATGCGCAGCCAATTGCGAATCAATGATATTCATTAAAGAATCGATAGGCACATTATTAAATAGCTCATAACTATTTGGTTGTCGGGACTTTCTTGCAACACTTCACGATAAAGGGTGATGTGTTACGCTGCAATAGGCTTTTGTAACTATCAGTAGGTACAACACTTTGCGCAAATTGAAGGGCGTATATTCCACTCCAAAAAGATACACATTGAGGGGAAGTGCGCCTAAATGCATCGTCTAAATAACTATTCAACGCATTTTCTAAAGGACGTCATCGACGCCTTTTCTCCAGCCTTTGCTGAGCCACAAGCATTGCTTTTCTATTGATTACATTCACGTTTCGAGGTTGTGTTCCTTCGTAACTATCAAACGGAACCAATCCATATTGTTGAATCAGAGCGCAGACACAAGGGAGCCATTCCTGCCATTTCACGCTTTGAATAGGCCTTTCGAAAGAAGTGTTGCAAAAGCATTTTTGAGTGATAAGGTTGCGCTCTACAAAAGGCAGGCGACAAGTTAATAGAATCATTTTTGCTCTATTCTGTCGGTCTCAATGGTCGCCAACACAGCATAAATCCAACAGGTATAGCCTTCGCCCTGCTGTTTAACAGGAGTGGTTTTAAGCAGAATATCGTTTTGTAAACACAGGAACGTTCGGATTTCATTTCCTTGTTTCACTTGCACGACATCACAGCCAACAACAGCCCCAGCATCAAAGCTTTATTGCCCCTATTCTCTTAAAAATCATCTGCATTGTTTATTGCTTCTTTTCCTTTCTAAACGCCTTTTCATTGTCCCACTAACAGAGCATTAAAACGCACCCCACACAATGTGTTTGTTTACCAATTACTTCGCCAATTCAATTGCTTTCAATACCAATTGGATTGTTTTTCATTCAATGTTGATAACACTCCGACATACCCCATAGGGTCACGAGCAATCAACGATTTCAATTGAAGTTGAAGCATAGGAATGGTGCGTTGCCATTCTTTTTCGTCCTTATAGGTAATCTTATCTTTCTTTAGCCTCAGCCACAATGCCATTCAACACCTCGTCGGGCACTACAAAGCCATCTTTGAATTGCTCGAAAGTGGGATAACGCTTTGCGTAGCTTTGCGCTGACTATCATTATATTTAAATGCTGCATTCAACACAATACTCTTGCCCCCAAAGCTGACGATAGAATCGGAGTTGTGCGAGTGGTGTCGAGTGGAACGAACTCATCGGGCATGATACCGCCACCGCCATACACGGTTCTTTTTAGACGAAGAGTTTGAAATTTCAACGAATCGGCAAAGTGAATACTATCTTTTATGATATGAGTTCTCCGTGCTTAAAACGCTTTTTCTATATCATTTCATAACCCTCTTTGTCGCCTTTTTGCATAGGGTTTCTGAATGTTTCTACCAACAGGTGTGTAGTAATGAGCAATGGTGATGCGCATCATACTACCGTCTTCGAATTCAACAGGACGTTGAACCAAGCCCCTTTCGGAATGATCTTCTACCGATAATTGTTCCTCTATCGTGGTCTTGCATCGCTCCACTTACAATCTCAGCAGCCGATGCAGGTATTCATTTATCAAGACATAAAGAGGCAGATCTTGGTATTTTCCATTGCCACGAGCAGTAAATTCTTGTTTTTAGGAACACGTCTTCGCTTGAGTGTAGACGATCAGATTGCCACGAGATAGAATTCATTTTGCTATGTCGGCAGCCGATTTTAGATAGCCCCCTACCATTGTCTTGAAGGTCGAGAATCAACTTTAGTCATACCCTTGTTGTTTCAACTTTTTCGAGGGCAGCCATCAACTCATCGTAAGTTGTTTCGCCAAAAGCTTTCAATACGAGACATAACCCACTTGTGGACGAATCATATAAGACACATCTACCGTTGTCAAAGGAATTTTATCACGAGTAACAACAAAGGTCAATCTATCTTTTTATGCCCTCTGCGTTGAACACCCAATTTAACTTTTACTGCCTTTAGGTCCTCTTAGTCGCTAACAGATAGCCTCTCGGGTCATTTTTCACGCCCGAAATAGCAGTGTCGTTCACCGAAACAATGCGGTCACCAGCCATAATTCCCCACCTTTTCCGATGGTCCATTATTAACAGGGTTGCACCACAATAGGGTGTCATTCGATATATTAAACTGCACACCAATGCCCTCAAACGATCCTTGAAGTTGCTCTGTAAAGGCCTTTGTTTCCCTTTTGCTGTGGTGTAAGCAGAGTGCGGATCGAGCTCGTTCAACATTCCTCTGATGCCGTCTTCCACCAGTTTATCGGTCTGAACAGTATCTACATAAAGGTTTTTAACAGCCATTACAGCCAGCTGTAGTTTACGAAGTGGGATTGTTGTTTTCTGTCGTTTTTGAATCGATTGTGCAAAAGACATTGATAATCAGCAAACATGCTATTGCAGATATACTTCTTCATATCTTCTTTTTCGGTAATTGGTTCTACAAAGATGAAAAAGAAAAAGCCCAAAGGTTGAGTTCATTACGAGCCTATTTTGTTGCATATTTTTCATTTGCTTTTCACTTACTTTTCTAAAAGCATTGTTTTTGCCTTACAATATGATGCTATTGGCCTCTAAAAGCATTGACATTGCGCCCTAATAGCATTGAGTTTTGCTACAAAATAAAAATCCCACCGGCATCACGCAAGCAGGATTTCATTTGAGGGATTTAAGTAGAAACAAATAATATAAAAGACACTCCCTCTCAACTAAACAAGATTTCAATTAATGAGTTATTTTTGCCCACCTGAAAGGTCACGAACAAACCTCTCTATGGTCCCAGTGGGCCTAGCGCCCTAAGGGATAGATATATGGGTCGCTTGAGTGATCTTTTTGAGGTTGAAGGCGCACAACAGAGGTGTCAAGTCAAACAACTTGGCATCTATTGCCCTTTAGTCCTTCACCCTTATAATAGATCAAATCGATTCTTTCTCGCTCGTCGGCTTTAGGCGCCCACGTTAGTTTTGCGATGTCAGCATCGGGATTAAAAGCAGGGATAAGTAAAGCCCGGGTGAGTTAATACGTTAGGGGAATACCACACGATAGCTATCTTTAAAAGCCTGCTTTTCTAATTTCTTTGAGATCGTCCAGGAGCTGTAACAAAACCATGATGATCGTAGAGTTGCGCTGTAGCCTCGATCCAATCGAGATGCGAAGGCTCGTTAAAGTCGCCTCCAAATATCACCAATCGGCCTTTTTCTATATCGTTTCGAGCCTCGTTTAAGAACACAGTTACGGCGTTATCTCGCCACGACAAGTCGTTCAATTTAACAATTGCTCCCACGTTTTCAGGGTCTTTTGGTTTCTTTCCACGTATATCCATCAACGCCTCTAACATTATAATAGGCGCAATCAAGATAATCTAAGTGACAGGTATACAGCTATTTCCTTGCCTTTTACCTTGTAACCAGCTTTATAAACACTGCCATGATCTTTGTAAGGGAAAACTACAACCGAATCGGTGATGGGTGTTCTGCCAAAACGCCCGAATCATCTGAAAAAGAACGAGTAGTAGGTAACGCCTTTCTTGCGCAATTCGTTCCGCAAACGAGCCGTAAAGTCGGTGTTTCGATAGTTTCTCACCTCGCTAAGTGTGATAAAATCAGGGGCGCAAACGGTCTATCTCGTTCACAATAGCATCGAACCCACCTTTAATAAGGGTTCCTTCTTGCCAAATATTCCATTGAAGTACGGTGGTGGAAATTGCTTTTGGCATTGATTTTTACATGCAATGAAAAGTATAAAACAATAATCCTATCTTTTTTTCATATTCTTATTTTTATTGGTTTCTATCTTTCTTCCAATCTCTTTGGTAATATCAAAGGCATTATAGCCCTTCTTTCGAAGTTGATTTACAAAGGGAATAACTCGCAACTTAAACGCATCATAACTTGTTTTGGTGCCCCATGCGCTCTCTGCAATAGCCAAAAGACGAGGGTAAGTCATGTATTCTGCATAGCGTTCTGTATCGATATATTCAGTCCAAAGATTGCCTTAGAATACCCCCAAATATACTTACATTGCATCGGTATTTTTCAATCTCTTTGGGCATAGGTTCATACTCATCAGCATTTTCTAAGCAGTGTAAAATCCACCCTATTGCACGTGGTTGTGAGCTTGGATTATCTTGATAAGCATCTAAATAATAGCGTTTAGATGGAGTGATAATTACCCTGTGTTGCGCCTTTAGCAGCATGCAAACCCGCCTTGCTCTCACGCCAAGACATCACCACAGCGTTATGAGATAGCTTTCCACTTTCTTGTATTTCGTCCCAACCAATGATGCTTTTCCATGCTTTAGTAACGAAAGCTATCGATAGCAGAATTAAGCGTCCTTGCAGCTGAAGCGTGTCGGTGTAGTTGTGCTTTTGCATCATTTGCTTACATCAGGGCAGTTTTTCCAAAGCGCATGGTTGCTTCATCGCCTCCAATGTGTATGTATGGCGCGAAATAGGTCCATAACCTCTGTCAAAACCTTCTTTAAAAACACCTCAGTGTCGGGATTTCCCATGCAAAGATCAAAGCCATCGCCCTTTTCCTGTGCATGACAATTCAGGATAAACAGCCATCACCTCGTTGCTATGTCCAGGCATTTCGATTTCTGGAATGACCATAATAGAAACGCTTTTGCAGCATAGTTAATGATGTCTTTTTAAATCCTTTTTGGTGTAGTAACCACCGCATAAGCTCCTGGATAATCAGGCTCACAAAAAGCGTCTACCTGCATCAATCCATTCGTCCCAATCGCTATGAGTTCGATAGGGCTCCTTGACGTGTTAGGCCTGGGGTGCTTCATTTCAATGCGCCAACCGCCTCCATCTCACAAAGGTGAAGGTGTAGCTTGTTGAGCTTAAGCAATGCCATTGCATCGATCTGCTTGTATATAAATTCTTTACTAAAGAAATGTCTTGAGCAGTCGAGCATCCACCCTCTATAATCGTATTTGGGTGCATCTTCGATTACTTGGCATGCAATTTTCTTTGCGAGAAACAAAGCTGTTGAAGTGTTTGAAGACCATGAAAAGACCCACATCTGATGGAGATGAGATGGTGATTTCATTGAGGTGATTTCTAACTTAGCCTTGTTCTTCGTGAAAGGATAGCTTTTGCGATGCAATAGCAGTGTTATTGAGGCGTAAAAGCTTTGCTTTTCCAGTTGAATTGTATGCTTTTTGCAATTCGGTTCAAAATATAGTCGAAATTGCTTTCTGTTTCGATCTTGCAGTTTTAGGGTGCCACGCAAAGGGTGCATCTAACTCCATATAACCTATATGTAAGGGTTACTTTTTGAGGTTGAGAATGATGCCCTTGTGCGTGAGAAGCACTGAAGAAAAAGCAGAAAGCAACAAAGTGCTCGAGCTTAAAAATATTGAGTTTTGTCATAAAATATCACTTTCTGCGGTTAGAACCACACATCGTTATTTTCTACGGGTTTCTTTTCAAGATTCCAACCCTCGTTGTATGTTTGGTTGTTAGGTAGATTTGGGTTGCCAACACCTTTCTTCATCAACTCTTTTTAAGTCTTTTAAATGGTATTGATATACCCCTCTTGAGTGGTGATTAAACTGCTTACAAAGAGATGCGCCATCACCAACTTCGCCCATCATACCTGTTGTGCGCATAACCTCTTATCGCTCCAAAGAGCAGCGTGCGTTACACTTATGTTGCGACCAGCCATAAACAAGTTGTCGATATTGCGTGAATAGAGCATCGATAAGGCACAGTGTGAGGATAAAGCACCATTTGTTTGGTGATAGCCTTAAACTCATTACCTGGGAAATGAATGCTGTTTACTGAGTCAGGATAGTGCAAATCGATGCTCCAAGATGTCGAGAGACGATGCGTCTTCGTGGTCAACCACTTTCGATAAGTCGTGCTCACTCAAGATATAATCGCCCAACAAACGGCGTGACTCACGTTTTTCCTGCAACTGAGCAACCCACTCTAAAGTTTATAATTAGCAAACTTCTTGCGGTCTACCGATTGGTTCTTTACATAGCTCCAGTTACTATATACCACCAACATTCCATAGTCTCTAATCTGCTCGAAGTCGTTAATTTGATTCTTATTCATACCTGTTTCCCAGGTCCATTCACCACGAAATATCTTCTCTGCAGTAGCTTCTGTAAAGGTAATTCCATAGTTAAACGAAAGGGAAAGTGGTTGGCTTTGGTTGTATAACAGAATACCATTGCCGAAGAACCCATCGACAAGAGAGTCTGCTTTGTTAGGAGCTAAGGTCTCATAGAAAATCATCTTTACTTTCTCTTCCATCATATAATCAGCTCAACCAAATAACCTATGGTGCCATCTCCTGTACAATCGACAAAAGAGGGCACTGAAAGATATTTGTTGCGCTGTTTCTGTATGTGAGCAAGTACTGATTGAATTTTTGTTTTCCTTTGCTTTCGGCTTGAATAGCACGATAGTTCAAGAACAATTCGATATTCTTTTCGGCTATAATCACCTCGAGTTTCTTCTCGTCTGCATAGTGATGAGCTGGCGTGCGTTGCCTTCTAAAGTGGGACCAAACTCTTTTTGCAAGCCACCTAAACGTGGGAAAGGACCTATCTCGATCTTTCCACCAAGATGAACACGCACTTCTGAGCTGTTATTACCACCTAACACGGGGCGATCTTGTATCAAAGCCACTTTCATTCCCAATCGAGCTGCCGACAAAGCAGCACTCATTCCATCAACACCTCCACCCACTACCATAAGGTCGAACTGCTTCTTTGCAGGCTCTTTTTGTAGAGTTGGGTTGTGTTTACTCTGAACTCACTGAGCTCTTTCAAGCTATTAGGAGGCGTTGTGGGCGTTGTTGTTAGGAAGATAGCATCGCATCGACCATCAAAAGCCAGTGAGGTCGTGAAGCTTTAGTGATGCCTTTCCTACAGGAAGAGACACCTCTCCTGCATATTGCCACATCCATTTGTCGCCCGTTGAGCCTAATGTTGCATTTAATTTCTTATTGTTAATGCTGATAAGGAACTTGCCTGGACCAGCGGTTTTTACACAAGGGTGCGGTCCAGTTATAAGTTCTTACTATACATAATATTTCGCTTTGTCTTTTTATTTCGATGTTTGTTTGGGCGTCCGTTCACCTTCTTTCCCAATCCATGAGGCAATGAGATAAGGTGATCCCATTTGGTCCTATAAACTGCTGATCTACACTCCACCGCCTTTATTTTGAAAGCTTTCAGCCTCAACAAGCACATCACTTGCCAATGCAGAGCTACTTGTTAAAAAGGGCAAAGAGGCAAAAGCGCATCTTTTTATAGTCCTATTTATTTTTAAAGTTATCATCATTCTATTAATAACCATCATTCTGTTTTAAAGTTCTTTACAATCTGAATATCTTTCGAAGGGATTGGCCATAGATATTGACGGTTATCCCATTGGCGTTGAAAAAGTACCTGAATGAGACCTGTTGCCTCCATCTTTGTGAAGTCTGGACAGCCATTTTCGTCGATATCCAGGGTGATAGGCCAGAACCAATTGCCTGTGTTTACCACCTTAGTGAAGGCACTCTGTGGCAGGATATAACATGCCATATTGCTTTTGTTTCATCACAACTTCAATGCAAAACGCCATCTTATTAGGGTCGGCAAAGCGAAAGGTTTTTCGCCAGCTAACTCCATACGTCTTTCCATGCGAAGTTGCTTTCTCATGTCGGTTTGAGATAAGATGGTGAAAGCTGGATAAGATGTTGTTTGAGCCTTATCTACACCATAAGCACGAGCACGAACTGAGTTCATTGCATCGATAACGGTTGCATCTATCTCGTTTTAACTCGATCTTTGCTTCTGCGTACATCAACAAAACGTCTGCATAACGCATAAGAATAATGGGGTTTTTCTGCGGTATATCCATTCTCTAACCCGACTCATCAATTCCCTTTTTCCTTGCTAATCCGTTGAAAGAGCATATTGTTTATCTGATACGGGTGTCGTTATTATATTCTTGTTTGCCTGTCTTTTACATTCAAAACAGTGGTTGCTGCGGGTGAGGATTATAGACATAGCCAAGAATGGTTCGTTAAATGGAACGATGAGTCATTGCGCATCGTGGGTCACGAGCTTTGCGAAAGGTTCATGCGAGATCGAATAAAAAGGTGACTCGTCAATGGGCAATCCATCCGGTTACTAGTATATGCGGCTAAAAAGATTCAAGAAGGGTCTGTTGAAGCCCAACCACCTGCATTTCGCTCTACTTTATTCTTCGCTTGACCAGCTGTTATCACATCTATCTTTCATGTTGATGGAAGCGTGGACGCACGAAAATAAACTCCTTTGAAGCTTTTTGTATGTTGCAGGAATGAGGTCACGATAGTTATCGTGTGAGGGCATAAACCCTAAGTCCCATAACTGCTTTGAGACTGCTGTTGCTGCGGTTTGATAGTCGCCTAGATACAAGGCTGTTCGTGCCTTATAAGCTAACGCTGCACCCTTAGTTACTCGGTCGAAGGTAGTTGTTTTTGGTGGGAAGAATATTGATTGCATAATCAAAATCCTCATAAACATGCTTTAAAACTTCGCTCTTTGCGGTTCTACCTTTCTAGCCATTCCCTCAGGAATTGTCAATTCTTCTGTGAAATAAGGAACATCTCGAAGCGAGTAATAAAGGCGTCCATAAGCTACCGCTCTGAAGAAATGTGCCTCCGCAACGTGTTGCATTACCTCTGCTTTATGCGCCTCTGTCTAACGCTTTTTGGTAGTATTGATGATTCCGTTGGCATAAGAGATCATTTGAAAGTGGTTCTCCAATGCAAACCCACGATCAATCCTCACTGTTGATGGTTCCATTCTCAGCTGTCAAGGCATCACGATACACTGTGTCATCACTCCAGTCTGTTTGGTTATCTCCTTCTTGTCTCCAATAAGTCATATCCATATAGCTTATTCACTGACATTTTGGATCTCTTTAGCCGAAGAATACCAGTTTCCTGTTGAGCCACTAGACAACGGATTGAGGTCTAAATCATGACAAGAAACAAGACTTAAACTTGTAAGTGCTACAAGGAATATCTTTGAAATATATTTATTCATAACAAAATCACTAGAAGTTAATATTTAAACCGAACATTAATGAACGCATAATAGGATAGCCTGCATCTACTACTTCAGGGTCCCATCCCTTTGGACAGTTATTGAAACTGAACAAATCATTAGCTGAAACATACACACGAAGTGACTTCACAAAGAAGCGATTCACAATGTGCTTAGGAATTGAATAGCCAAGAGTGATGTTCTTACAACGTAGGTACCAACCATTATAAAGCCATTGATCAGACATTGAATAGTTTGCATCTGCATTAGAACGAGTGAGTCTTGGATACTTCATTTGCTTGTTTTTGTTCGTCTGTGTTATATGAACTCAATATTGACCGTCGATGAGTTGTGGGGAAATTGAGCCAGTTTCCTGGAAGACCTTCCACCATTGATGGGGTCATTCTGTTCCACTTTTCGCCTACACCTTGGAACGAAACATTAAAGTCGAAGCCTTTATATGCAGCGCCAAGTGATAGTCCATACAAGAAATGAGGTAGTGAACCCTTCAATAAAACACGGTCATATTCAGCCGAGATGATACCATCTGGAGTTCCGTTAGGACCTGAAACGTCTTCGTATTGAACGTCACCTACTTTAATATTCTTATTGAGTTTAGCCGAGATTATCTAAGGTTGTTTGGTCTTGGTAGATACCTTTACTACGATAACCATACCATTGATTAAATTCACTTCCCTTCTCTATTGATTTGCGCTCCCACAAACTCTGTACCATTCATGTTGCCCATCACCGATTTATAATCAGATAGGTTGAAAGCTACATTGTAGTGAAGTTCGCCAATTTTTGTCACGCCAAGACAAGTCAAAGGTCAAAAGCCTTTGGTGTGCATTTTACCTGCATTGACATCTGGATTAGCATATCCCATGAAGATAAAGGTTGCAATGCCAATCAACATATCTTTGGTATTCTTCTTATAATAGTCGAAAGTAAAGCTCAAACGATTGTTTAAGAAGCGTGCATCAATACCGATATCCCAGCTCTGATGTGGTTTCCCATGTGATGTCTTTCACTGCATATTTGCCTTGAGCAGCAGTGGTGATGAGACATGGTTTGACCAACGTGTACATCAAAAGCTCTACCGAAAAGTCGATTGAAGCTTGATAAGGATAATAACTTCCGATACGCTCATTTCCTAACTTACCAGTGAACAAACGCACTTTGAAAGTGATTGAGCCAACGCAATGGTTTCATGAAGTTTTCTTCTGAAACAACCCAACCTAACGACAAAGAGGAACGAAGCCCCAACGTGTTGCACGATTAAATCGAGAAGAACCATCACGTCTTAAGTTCAATTCTAATAGGTATTTATTAGCGTAGAGTAGTTAATTCTGCTGAAATATGAGCGATATGAATATTCAATTGCATTTCCACCACCTTTTTGTTGGTCGCTTGGTGCAAGGTCAAGATATGGATAATCCATCAATTCATAGTTGCTTCACTACCCGACATCTTTTCTTCTTCTCTCATGTAGAAATATTCGTATCCTAACAATAAAGAGATGTCGTGAAGACCAATTGTCTTGTGATAATTACCCAAAGCTTGTGCTGTTATGTCGTAACCTTGCTTTCTGTTTCTTCTAAAGAGGTTACATAGTGACCACCAAAGTAGCCTACCACCTTGTGGGATCGTCAGCATTGGTATAAAGGAACTTGCTTAACAAAGCTCTTGATGTTGTCGGAAACGGAAGTTAGGAGAAGCAATTAAAGATAGTTTTAAACCTTCGATTGGCTTAATGTTCAGGTTCTCCCTTACCACCAATACGCATATCTGTTGGTTGCTTCAACTTTCACCTGCTTGAATCTTAGCAAGCATATTTTCACCGTCTTTTCACGTCACCATAACGACCATCTTGCCAGTGAACTGCATGAGATGGGAGAATGTTTCAGCCGCCATCATCAAATGGATTGTGATGTGGGTCTTTAAAGCGTGAATAGCTAAAGTTGGCATCTAAGTGTGCCTCGATGTATTTATTTAATGAAAGTCGTTGTTTCGACGAGTCATAAAGCGTTCGTAGTTACGATTAACACTACATACCATCGCTCTTGTCGTAACGGAAAGATGCTCGACATCACCCTTCTTTCCACCACCCATTAAACTGAATGTGTGTGTTTGGCGATTTACATTTTTCTTGTAAAAGAACGTCTTCCCAATTAGTAATAGGATATTTATCGGGATTGGTTTTGTTGTTTTTGTAGGTAATTAGTAATGAGGTCTTCTGCATAAGTTTGGAACTTTCCACCTTGTGGGTTATCGTTATAACGCAACTCATTGGTCATTTCCATAAAAACGCTTCAGCCATGTTTGAGGCATAGTAGTAGCAGTTTATCGAATCCAAACTCGAAGTTGTACGACATTTGTAAGTCGTCTGTTTTTGCACGTTTTGGTGGTGATACGGCACAACACCTGCAGCAGCTCTTGAACCATAAATAGCTGCCGATGCTGCATCTTTCAATACTGATAGATTTTCAACATCATCAGGGATTCACCATATTAATATCACCAGGTACTCCGTCGATGATCGCAATGGACTTGTATCACTTAAGGTAGTGATACCACGAATTTGCAATGTAGCATTGCTTTCAGGTGCTCCTCCGTTTCGAGTTACAGTTAAACCTGATGTTGCTCCTTGCAAAGCTGTAGACAAATGGGTTGCGTGACTGTCGCTAATGGTTGTGCTACTCACTGCACTCACCCGCTCCTCGTTGGAGTTCTTTTTCTTCATTGTTCCACAACCAACAACAACCACTTCTTCAGGTGCTGCAACGTCGTCTTGAGCTACAATGCTCATATTTTTGAAGCCTTTAGCTCTTTGTCTCCAACAATGTACGACACAACAGGTGCTGCCTACTGGAGCATCCATCGAGAACTTACCATCTACATCGGTGATGGTGCGGTTTTGGGTTCCCTTTTGCACTATAGTAGCACCAATAAGGGGTTCGCCTTTGGTGTCAGTAACACGTCCTGTGAGCTTAGTTACGACCTTAGAGTTTCGCCTTGCTTTGAAAGAATAACATGTTGTTTGGGTTAGCTCGTATCTCAAGCGTTTTCTTTGTCAATTGTTCAAAGAAAAGATCAAGTCTACCATTTTGTTGCGCTAAAGAAACTGTACGATGGATATTTAAATCCACATCACTATAAACAAACAAAAGCCTGTTTGTTTTTCAATCTCAGACATCATCTTTTGCACTGTCAATGTCTTTCGAAGACAGCGTACTTATTGCTGTTGCTACAAACGACAGTGCGTGCCCTATAAAGAACAAAAACAATGACAAAAGGGTTTATTGAAATGTATGTTGCTTGCAAAACTACTTTTCGCCCATTAGTTCACTCATGAGTTGTATTTATCTTTTTAGTTATATTTTCTGTTTTGAGTATCTTATTTCGTTGGTGTCTTGGTAGAAAAATTGATGTTTGTCGAGGCTAGGCATGCCAAATAGATGGTTTTGTTGTGCCTTTTGATATTCTATTTTGAAGTGAGTGCTCTACTAATTACGTTGAGTATGGTTTTCAACTCCATCGTCTTGACGGAACTTTCCGCTATAAACAGAAATTTATTAATGAGCATTTATTTCTTTCACCTTGATGGTTACGTTGAAACGCTTTTTGAAGCAGCCTATTATCTCTGCCATCGACTGCTTTGTAAAGAACGTGCCGTACTTTCCATTCTATCACATCGTCACTTGCCGCCTCAACAGACATCAATGGTCCGTTCTTGAGCTAACTTATAATGAGGTTGAAGCACCACTCCATTCTCTTCTTTGTTCGCTTCATACACTATAACAGAGCCTTCGAGCGATGTAACTATACTTGAATTTTGCTAGTAAGCCTCTACATTAAAGGTGGTTCCGAGTGCCTTCCACACAATAATTATTCGCTGTAACGATGAACTGGATGCTTGTCGTCTTTTTGCCACATAAAACGTAAAGGCTTCGCCCTCTAATTTTTCACGTTGCGTTCGTCGCCCTAAACACCGAAGGATGAGTTATTTTTGAACCTGAATTAGCCCACACTTCTGTGCCATCTGGCAAAATAAGTTTGTGCTCTTTTCCAACAGGTATGGTTAATGTTTTGCATCGCCACTTGCGTTTTGGTAGGCGTTGTCTTTTGTCCAATAAACCATAAGCCATCATGAAACAGAACAAAACTGCAGCAACATAACGCCACCAGTTGGTCTTTTTTATTTCAGGATATCTACTTGCTTCTTTAGTATTTGCACCTCTAAACGAAGTGTATTGAACGTTTTATCGGTAGAACGAGGCCATTTTCATCAATACCTCCACTCTTCATTGCGCTTTCTACATCTTGTCTTAACAGCTCATTGGTGTTGACATCATGCACAAACAACTCTTTCTCTTCTTGCGATGAGTTCGCCTGCTAAATATTTAAGTATGCGTTTGTCCATATCAATAGATTGTTTTATTATTATACGCCTTGCATTCGATTTTCAAAGAAAATTGTTAGAAAAACTAAAAATGTTGATTTTTCTTTATTTCTCTATTTCTTTGCTCAAAAGTCCATCTTTTATGCAAATCACCATCTATTTTTAGAGAATTTGATGGAAAAGATAAGAAAAGCATTGATATTTGAGTGGTGGCAGCCTGTTTTGTACTCAATTCATGCTTTGCTTGTAATGGTGGCAGTGACTATTTCTTGAGTATTTGGGCGGTTGCAGGTCATAGCTCGCTAAGGGAGTAAAGAATTTCGCTGTCTCTACCTGTATTATGTAGGACGCATGAGCGACCTATCGTTCTTTTCGACGGCGAGTTCGCTTCTACTTCTTTTCTCCTATTTCTTTTTGCTTTAAAGTTCTTAATGAGCACAAGTTCGAGGTCTTGTTTTATGCTGCTTTGTCCTCGTCTACTACATCTTCTTCAACCAAGATTACTCTATAATGAAGTTTCGACGTTCCATTGTGTTCTTTCCCATGTAGTATCTGAGAGCTTTTGCATGCTCTGTCTTGTCGCAGAGTTACCTGTTCGGGGCGCATTTTCAGGTCCAATAAAGGGTGCGCAAACTCCATCACGGTGAGATCTCGCAAGACCTTTAAATCAGTAATTTCAATTTCGGGTGAAAGGTCCAAAGCTCTTCTAACCTCTACTTGCCGCTCTTCTTCGATGCATTCTATTAACGTGTTATGAAGTCGTCTGTGTCACCTTTCTTTTGTTTTGTCGCCATTCTCCTTCTAAAAGCATTTTGTTTTCCGATCTTAGTCTTCTTGTTTTCTAACCTCTTACGGAACAAGGGGTTTGTAGCACGTAAACGTGTCTCGCGCAGTCACTCTGGGAAGAGTGCAAGAAGATGTGATGATTAAAGCCTGGTATGCATACCGTCAGCATCAGCATCTGGTGGCCACCGTAATCGCTGTTATAGCAGAGAGATCGAGCCCTTCTTCAGTAGTCAAGAGTGCTCGCGCGAATGACCAAGGATTAAAGCTGTTTCGTGTTTCGTAAACCACTTTTCTTGGATTAATCAGAGCAGGTTGGGGGCTTTCCGCACTGAGAACACGGCTTGATGTGACATCACGGCTTTTGTGCGCTTCGCTCTGCTGAGTCTCTCAGTTTATAAAGATACAGCTTTTCTCTTTATCGTTGTAGCGATCGCTATAATGGATTCAGCGGTGCACGAAGCTTGCGATTGTGTAGGTTGCCTTCTTTGCTCGCTCCTTGCAAAGCTCGAGCCCGCCCGCCATTGACTTGCGTTCCATCGTCTCTTCGATATCTTTGCAAGCATTGTTTCAGCAATATCGGCGTGTTTATGCAGATAATTGTCTGCTTCTGTCTTAACCAAAATCACCAATATATTTATTGATGACGCACCATCAGTAGGGCTCATGGTTGTCGGGCTGATTTAATTTTGGTCCTGACTTTCGAGACGTTGTGCTCTTCAACATTAGTAAGCAATGGCTGCCACTAAGCCGTTTCTTATATCGCCATGTTTCAAGTTTTGCTTGAGAAGCTCTTTGATGGTCTTTGCAATATGCTCTTTCAAATGCTGTTTTGCAGTGAGTACACCTCCTACGGGTTCTGTATGATCCGAATTAACAAACCAGAGTGATACTCTTTCTCCATGCTGGTTGAGCATGGGTAAATGCGATCTCAATATCTTCGCCAATATTGATGTGTATAATGGGATGTAAGACCATCTGTGAGTCGTGTATCTGTAAGAGATCTGCAAGTCCATTGCGACTCATTATGCGTCTTCATTATACATTATGGTAAGTCCTGTATTGAGATGAGTGTAGTTTCTCCAACATTGTTTCAATGATATCGTCGTGAAAACGACCTGATTGAAAACAGTTGAATTATCGGGTTCGAGCACATAAAAGTTCCGTTTTCGTCTGTGGTTTTCGTAGTTTTATCGCTGAAGGCCTACCTCTTTCGAGTATAGCTGTGTGCGCACTTTGACCATCCTCGATGCGAGGCGAACTTCAGAGCGTTTGCCGAGCGCATTGACCGCTTTTATGCGACTCCGTTCAGACCTACGCTCTTTTAAAGGGCCTAGCGAGTCGTATTTGTCCACCTGTATTCAATACACTTACGGCTTCGATTAAGCTTTCCTTGAGAATACACTCGACCGTAGTCTCTAACCGAGCAAACGCTTGCATTTTCAGTGCAGTATCATTTCTGTTTGGAAGCGACCAGCATCCATCTTAAAGCTCGTCGATTGGGTTATCAACGACTTCCTTAAGTAATACATATATACCGTCTTCGGGTAACGAGACCAATCTTAAATCTGCCAATATACATGCGGGACAGGGTGCGTACATGCTCCATGATCCCGATAAAGTGGTCTGATGACATCATCGGTATATTATGCTTGCTCTACCATGCTGATCTCGTCTTGATATTTTCCTTATCACTCTAGCATTTAATACCTTTTGTAGCAGTTTCGTTTATGCATAACAGGATTGAGTGTCTCACATTGGCTTTTGACATTGGTGATGGTTTCCATTTCCACTTGTGTTTGCCATTCAAAGCCGTATCTTGGTATCGTGGGAATGGGATCAGCAAATATAGGACGTAACTCCTTTCGTTCTATACTCTGGGCTTCCTGTAACAATGAGTCCTACAATCCGAGTCTTATGGAATTTAATTTGCTCTTGACTTAAGTGGAGACCAACCAAATGGGAATAGTCTTCCCTTCTTACATTTCTGCAATGCCTCTGAAGAAGGCAATGTAATTCCAATTCCCACAAGTTTATTATCCAGGCATCTTCACGAGGTAATAAGACTTAAATCGACAAATAGGAAATACATATTTATATATTGATCGATTTGCTTTTCAACAATTCTGAGAAGCCATAAAGATCTTTATAGGTTAGTGTCAACACAAGATTTTTCCTTTCCGTATCACAGCTTCAAAGACATCTTTCTTCGTGGCTTTTTAATTCGAAGGGTTATAACGGTTCTGAATCATCTCAGCTATCTTGGCATACTTCTCTGGAGACCGATCAGGTACAAAGAGTTTGTACTCTATACCAGTATCTACTTCACGTCCGGAAGGCTTTCCAATAGTCTTGGGTAGTAATCATAGATTATATAGTTGGCATTGTGCCTAATTGAATTGAAACTTCATGTCAACATACCTTCTGGATCCCTATCAGTGAGCCAAAGGACCAACGATTTCGTTCCATACATACGCCTTACCAAAGTCTTCTACCGCCTTTAATAGAGCCTCAAGAACCTCTTTATCTTCAATAAAATCAATCCAGACCGAATCTCACTCCTTTTGATCCACTTCTCATTTGCTTTGTTATTGATAATGGCAGCAACCCTTCCAAAACAACCTTGTTATCACGAATTGCAAGATAATGAGTCTGCTACACAGAAATCAAATGCTGCGTTTTTCGTCTTTACTTAGAGTGTTTACTTCATCGCTATATAGATTGGTACGTCGTATTCATTGCCCTCATAGAGGTCATGAAATTCAATGAAGGCTTTAAGATCTTTTTGTTTCCAACCTCTCTTTATTGTAATGGATGTCATTTATCTGTTGTTTTGTTATATAATTCGTACAAAATTAGCAGAATTAGTAACGAATAACCAAATTTGATATATCTTTATAGAATATTACTTTATAGGTAGTTCCTCATTGTTAGGAGAAAACACCAATTTCTTTGAGGACAATGATTACTTAGCTGAGCCTGTTCTGCTTCGTTAAAAGCGATGTAATTTAGGAAATTAAAACGTAAAAATGTTCTAATTCTCGTGTCGCAGCTGCTAAAAGGACCAAAGAATCTTTACCAAATCGGTAGTTGCCTGCACTTCTATTTTATCTGTCTTCGTGGTAGTATTATTATAATAGGTACTAACTGCCATTAAAAGCACTTTTGAGCCTTTACCATAGCCTTATAGATGTATTTTTAGGCACAGAGAGGCACCCACAGGTTAGCACGCTAAAATATTGCGATTACTGGGGATTGCACCTTAGGAGTACCGAAATATTTCCCACATCCATATCTCTGTTCCTAACAAACAGCATTTTAAGAGTTCACAACTCACGATGCACCTTTTGCAATGGGGCATTATCAGAATTTTATCGAATGGGAATACATCGATAAAAGATGCCTGATGCAGCTATTCTTCAAACGTTTTCCTCTTTAAAAAGCGTTCCATTTTCCTCACTTTGCAAAAGTAGTCAAAGGCGTTTTGGGGTCTGTTTTCAGTAATAAGAGCAAATATTGCTCACCAAGAGCAGTGGGAGCCACCTCTAAGAACCTGTTATATTGGTCTCGAGTCATACCAATATCGATGTCATCATCCCACGGAAGGATCGCTTGATCCTACGAGCACCTACGCTGTGCCTCCTATTGAAGTAGCGAATATCGTGATTCGCTATAAACCTATCGTTTCACGAAGAATGTCGTATAATTCTCGGTGCAAAAGCCCTGTAGCTTCTTCTTTTGTATAGGTACGTTTCATCGATTCTTTGAAAATTAGCACCAATATTTTTGGCGAGAAATGCTATGCTCTCATTCAATATTTGAGCGTGCATCAGCTTCAATGCCACCACATAAAGAGTGCATACAGCAATAATCTACTTACAATGACAACCAAAGGGATTGTGCAATGAGACAGTTAAACAATAGGCAACATAGCCATAACTCAATGCCGTTGCGCCAGGGCACCACTTTCTGAAGTTCCAAAAGCGAATAGCTGGTTAAACGATTAGTGAAGAACAAACAAAATAACCATGCGATGTTTAATAAGGTATATGCAATCACCATTACACGTATTCCATACACCAAAAGCAAGCTCATAATGATGATTTGAACCACTCCTAAGCCGAAAGTGCAATGAAATAGATATTCGATTTGCCCTTACTGATCATCATGTTCGACAATCAAAGTTGACGAGGAATAGTGGCTCCATAAAGCAAAGTTTGAATTAGCTCAGCACTTTCGAGCCGTCTGGCAATTGACACCAGAATAAACTCTTTTGCCACCATTTCAAAAGCAAAAAGCAATGGAAACGACACAAAAAGTGAGGCGCATCAGTTTACGAGCAAATGTTGGCAGCTCGTCGTCTTTCAGGTCAACAGCATGGGCTGACCCGCCGGTTCCTCATGTTTTGTGCCAACTATAAAACACTTCGAATTCCATTGATAAACGGTTGTAGATACGCTGCGTGTGTGCTAAAATAGTGACCAAGCACGATATTCAGATATTATTATTGACATGCGTGGTGATGGGGTTGCAAGTATTTTAGAGAATTTAAACATGCTGCGAGTAGCGAAAAATTGATGTTCTTCACGTTGGTCTCAAGGCGAAAAGTACCACACAATGAGCGTATTCATCAGCATAAACCAGCCTCGCGTTGCTCCCAGCGACCAATAGGCCATGCCATTATAAAGGCCATCACCACACCCGTTATGCTCGACATGCAGCACTGCAGTGTTCCTGCTTTTAGCCTGCTGTTTCGGCCATCATATTCTTAAAAGGAAGCCGATTGAGCCGTTCCAAACGATGCAACCAACAATGCTCAGCATATCTACATAGAGGAACGAGCTTATCGTTGTGATAGTCAGTCGCCAATGAAAGGGCGCGCTGAAGAAAACAACAACAGATAAAAGCGAAACGCCCATAATGATGTTAAAGCAGAAAACAGCATTGTAGTGAGCCGACGTTGAACTTTAGGTGCATACTTGAGCGGTGAATCCACTGTTTTGTAGCGTGGTGCAATGAGCGAGAAGACGCTAATCATTGCCATCATGCCATAGTCTTCGGTAAAAGAATTCTGCAGATTATTCCGAGATGCATCACAAAGGAGCTGTTGAACGGCATTATTCATACCGCTCACATAACAAACCTTTAGTCGTTTTCTCTTTTAATGTTGCCATTTATCTAAAACTATAACCGATTGCGAGATAAAAAGCAATTCAATAATTAGTGGCTCTCGGAGTTCAGAATTAATTTCACCATGTTTTCGTGTATCTGCTGGAAACGATGAAAAGTGCATTTGAGAAGATGCTCCTCGCCCACTCTTACCCTCAAGAAGAAAGTGTTGCCATGCGCATTTATTCACTCTTTCAAGCCATTAGAATGAATAAAAAGGCGTGTTTTATGACTATTGTTCTGTAAAGTACTTTTGCAAATATGACAGGTATATTTCCTACTGGACGCACAAGACATTCTTGTTCTGCAACAGATTGAAAAGCAAGAGTTTCCTACCACTATATGCTGCAACGCTCTCTTTCAAACGCACGGAGTTGATGTTGTGTGGCATAAAACAAGCTCAAGCCAGGTAGTCGTTGGAAGATGATGTTGCGCACGCAACATGGCGCATACTCGCTCTGCAAAGAATCGTTCGATGCGTTTATGCACACACACTATCGTGGATTAGAACTAATTGTTTTCTTGCGAGCGCTTCATACTCTTTCACGATGATGGTGTTTAGCAGCATCAACCCATCATCAAATCGCCCTCGAAAGTGGCGTGAGTGGTTGAGCAAATTGTTTTCTCGGGAGTTCGGCGAGGCTGTTCTTTTCTCTCAAAAAGTTGGTGAGACTCGTGCAAAACAGCCAGAAATATCCACCTCAAAAGATGCGCCCAGGACGTGGGAGCCGACCTAGTTCTACGATTCTATTCGATCGTCAGCCAACACTGCACAGCGTTTCATTTCAGCAGAGCGAGGAATTGCGAGACATGCCCACCCATATCAAGGGCCTTTAATGCCACCAATGCCCGTTGAGACATTTATATTAACGAGGCAGAAATGGCGATGTAAATTATAATGAGGTGTTTTGCCAATTTAACGCTGAACGATAATGATTAAGGTGCATCAATGGAACCCTTGGCGCTCTGTGAGCTACTCTTGGGGTGAACAAAACCAATTGTGTAGTGATATGCTGTCAAGAATCGAAAATACACTGTGGAAGCTTAACTACGGTGGTAGAAGCACTTGCTTTGGGGCTACCTAATTATCTGTAGTGCCCTTAGCCCTCAGAATACCAATCGACTTTCGATCGACGGCTGTGGCATCTCTGTACTCCGCCTATGATGTAGAAAATTGGACCGAAAGCTGTGGATATATCACCCAAAATCCGACCGAAGCTGCAGCGAGTGGGAGCGCGTGCAGGAGCTCTTGCTGAGGCGTGAATAACAACGACGATGCGCCGAGGGTGGTGACTAAGGGTGAAGTTAAAAATACGATAGGCATAATTCGTTATGTCTTTTGTTGTTTATAAGTGTTGTCCGCCCTTTCTCTCAATCTTCTCTCCTGCACCATGCTCTTCTTAAACGCCTCCACTCTTTTCATTTTGAAAGAGGAGGCGAGACTCGCGCATCTGCTTTTATTTAGATAGCGAAAAGCACTGCTTTTGATAAGTAAGCACACGCATTTAAGGCCGTAAAAGACAATGAGTTTACGCCCAAACAGCAATGCTAGAACGAGAGCAGGAAGTCAGTGATCTCAAAGAGATAAAGACAAAAGAAATCTCCTACATGCCTTCAAGTGAGGCAACGAATTGCCACCAAAGAGCAAAGGTATGGATTTTTATCCGATGCGTTAGCTGCTTAGCAACCACATCTACATTCTATTAAATCACTTTCTCAAATAAGAGAAAATCGTAGTTTTTCTTTACAGCGGTCATGGTCATATCGTCCAAGTTCACAGTAAGTGGTGGTCACCAGCCTCAGAACTTTCCACTTTCCATTTGTGTCGTTACCGTCGCGAGGTGTTTGGATGGTTGCACGACGAACCTGCTTTCTTGCGTGGAGAGGAGCGTCGGCGTTCTCTGGCATCAAAGTCACATTCGAAACCACTCTTCAACCACGATGCGAAGTTCGGCGAGCCAGCTCTCGAGTCACGGCTCAATGCCAAAGAGATCTGGTGCATGGGTACTTGGTGCCAGCTTAGGTGCGTGCGAAATCCTACCGCGAGCGCATCGCTCAGCATATAATTTGATAGTACGGGCACTTCCGGATTTGACTCCGACTGCAATTTTGAAGTCTTAGTATCAATTGTAGTAATGGTGTAATATCCGTGACTTTGAAGCCACCCATTTGTTGTCGTTATCATGTCGTTGCCAAAGCACCGCCGGATAGGTTGATTCCTTATCGTCTATTGTGTCATTCTCATGTCACTGAAGCATTGGGCACTAACTGATAGAGTGTTGTAGTCATGCCGTATATTATCTTCGAAAGGTAAACTTCGACTCGCGGGTTTTTATAGATGTCGCCTTTCCATTTCGAAAACGCCATTACCTTTGGCGGTAAGTTTGTCTCTGTGGTCCCAATTGGTTGGGTTGCAAATGAGATAAACATCTTTGTCCACCGAAAGTAACCACTGTTTCGTCCTGGCAGGCTTTGGTCCGAGTGTACCTGCAGCCTGTCAGAGTGACACCTGTTTGTGAGGGAAACTCTACATGGTGCGTCTCTGTTCTTTCACTGTGTAATGAGGTAGCAGAAGATGGTAGTTGCTGTATTCTTCACCTCAATAGTAGAAATCAGTGTTCTGTTTGCAGGTGCATTGCGATCAACAGTGCTGGGAATGGCAATTGCTTCGAGATAGCTGTCGCCTTTGCCTGCAGTGATGTCTTGAGTTGCTCGCCTTCTGTCAAAGAGATAGCATCTTTGCAATGCAGCATAGTGATGTTGGTGTGTTGGTTGCCGGATAGTTGCTGTTACTCTATCGAGATTCACGCCACTGGTTGGTCGCAAGTGAAAGACTAGCTTGGTGGTTTGTAGAGATGACACTGTTGGCAGTTGGGTTAGAGATCGTGTGACATTCGTTTGCCTGCTCTAGCCTGCAAAAGATCGATTGCAGCAGCGGATCGCGCTTTGGTCAGCAACTTGTTTATCGAACGATACACCATCTGTGATATCAGTTAATATGAGGATGGTATGCCACTACGTCTACATGCAGAGCCATCAGAAGGAAGGGAAAGCGTTTTGCTTACAGGAGCAAAGTTGCCCTCTTCAGCTGTTTCAGTTTCAATACTTATATTGATAGCTAACGTCGCCATTAACTGTGGTTGTTCCTGCGTTAGAAGATAAACTCCAATCTCATCTCCCTTGTTCCATTGATTGTCAAAAGCACGTGTTACTTTGTGAAAGAGCAATACCTGCATTGATCTTTTGGGCTCCAGTAGTAGTTTGATTGTTGCTCACTACATCGTCGTTAGCACATAAACCCATTGCGCCAATAAGTTACTGCGTATCGTAAAATGTTTCCATTGTTATTGTTGTTTAGTATGAGTGAAATAATAAATTTTTCTACTTTATTGAAGATGATGTTGCCCTGCTAAAAACATAGCACAAGGCAACATCATTATCTTTGATTGTTTATAACTATGGTTCCTGCATTCACAACATACAATTATTGACACCTGACATGATGCTGCTAGGCTACACCCGATGCAATGTTGGAAGGAGCTGTTGTTGTCCGAGTTGAGAGATATGAACTTAAATCGGTTACGATGGTTTTTGAGGTTCCATCTGCAAGCGACAAGTAAATAGTTAGCGTGTGTGTTGCGCTTTTCATCAAGACCCAACAAACGAGAGGAACAGTTATTTCGCTCGCCTTTTGCGTTAGTTGCAATGACGAACTTCGGTTACTGCATCTTCAGAACCACTGCTCTCGCCTATGAGGTTCACTCGATGCCTCCATTCAACACTGCATAGCCACTATTTACACTTACATCGATTCAGAGCTAGTTACGTTTCAGATCATGTGTTAACTGCTTCATCTTCAAAGAGTGCAAAAGTTGCTCCTTCAGTTATCTATTCTACTATAGAAAGTGCCCATATATGTGCCAGGAAGACCATTGATTGCGGTGGGCGAAAGACACTTGTCTTGCTCCAACCTTTGCAATGCTGTCGGTTATGGTGATGTTCTCGGCAAAGTATAAGAACTGATTGCTAGCTTTTCGTTGATTTTTCAACTCATACACGTGTTTCCTATATGGTTATTGTTCGTTGATGTTTCACCATAGCTGTTGGGCTTGCCCTATCAACTCCTGTCCCAGTCGGTTGTTAGAGTTAACATGGTGCGTGGTTTCTTGATAGGTTGTGGCAACTCGTCGCCCGGAACTTCTGCATAGCCGCGGGAGCGATAGCGCAAAGCAACCAAGAACCATATTCTTGTGTGTTTTCATGAGCAGTCATTTTTATTATGGTGTTCTATACTTTAATTAGCCGCTTTTGAGACGAACAATCTTACAAGGGTGAGGTGCTGAGTTGCACTGCTCTGATATCTTCGCCTTCATCGGTGTGTTTCACACGGTCCCGTCTTCATTGCACCGCTAATTTCTAAGCGAGAGAGAATTCAACTGCACGCACCTTTGGCGTGTCTTCACGATTGAACAAACCTACGATATAATCACCGTTCGACATCTTTCCATACAAATTTTGACTTTCTTCGTTGGTGATATCGCCTGCCAAGAGGTTTTTCAACAAACTTATCTTGGTTAAGAGCAAGCATCTCTTTGTTGGTGTAATACTTCAAATCGCCATTCCACAAAGGGTGTTATGTTGATCGCGCAGCAGCAATAGGACACCTGCCATGAGTTGCAAAGAAATAACGAAAGTCTTTTCTTCTGCACTGCTTAACTAGTTCAAACAGGTGAAATCTCCATCAGGAATGATCTTTCCTCTACCTGTTATCTTAGACCAATAAACGAAGCCATCGAACTGATTATGGAAGGTTGGCCAACCATAATGCTTTTGTCCACGCAACCAAGAAGACACTATGTCCCCAACCACCTGTGTAGGTATCCGAAACGATACGTGCCATATTGTTGAGTGGTTTTTCCTCTGCTGCTCCATCTTCAAACATGTTGAGGCATTACGATAAAGTGAACACTTTGTATTTAGTTGCAGCCTCATTAATATATTTAAAGGCCAACTTATGGTTTTCTCTTCCATGCCTCTACCTGGCATATCGCCTGCTCCATCACCTGTTTCAAATAGACACCTAGAAAGTCCATACTGAATGAAATCAACATCAATAGATCTGTAGTATTTAAAGAAGCCGTCGATGTATTCACGGGCACCTGCATGGCGGAACGATCAGAGTGAATAAGTCTGTGCTGTTAGGTTTATAACTTTGTCCTTTGCGGGGTCGTAAACTAAGTCTGAAAGTCTTTTGTTTGTACCTTCAATAACGGTTGTTAAAGGTGCATGAATCCACAAAAGGATTGTCGTAAACACCCAATTTCAAACCTTTATCTTTCACATCTGCACCAAATCAGTTAGTTTTATGCCTGCATAATAGGTCATATAACCTTGTGCATTGACGTTAGAATCATTTGTCATCGACATGAATCCATCGTACAAATCGTATTATACAACCAGAAGGACGAAGGTTTTCTGACACCCAATCAATATTCTTTTTCCATGTCTCTAAAGGCATATTAGAGTTGGTATGCGATAATTCTCCTGTTAAACCATATTCGTATACGGTCCAATAAAGAGGGCTTGTTTGGCATCTACTGCAGAAGTTGTGTCGTTTTTCAACAACATCTTCAGGAATCATATCAGGTGTCCAGCCTGTTCCTTTCTCGTCACTGCACGCCATTAAGGCAAGTGCAATGACTGAAAAAGTACATACTTTAGTTATCTTAAACATTTTCTTTTCTGTTATATGGTTGTTTTTCAAACTTAATCTTATTAGTTAGCACGTTAACACTAATCTTATAAGTTCCTGCTTGAGCTGCTTCTACTTTCCACTTTTTATCAGGATTTGACCCATAACAATCACCTCACAATTGGTTTCAGACAATGGTGCAAAGATTGTTTCCGTCTACTGCTTTAGGCATGATATAATCACAATCGAAACCATTGGTATTGTCTAATGGTAGCTTGAACTCACCTTCTTGCAATGTACCTGTCCACACAAAGGTTCCTTTTCCTGCCTTTCCGTCGTAGATAAACGATTGACTAAATGGAGTTCCCCAGCCTCCTTGGGTGGCATTTCCTACAATCAAGAGCTTTAATAGCCACATCATCAGGGTACACGAGATGCTTCGTCACGTTCAAAAGTAACGGTCATGTCGTATGTATTCACTGTAACTATAGTTTCCAGCGTCTGAATTGTAGAGTTTTCCACTTGGTATCGAAGTTACCATTCCATCTGGGAAGTTGCGACGAACGGCCTTTGATTTCTGTAATAGAGAAGCGTTAGCGTTCTCTGCCATGATGTAATCACATTCAAAACCCTTTGTATTTTGTCAATGGGAACTTAAGTTCTCCTGCCTTCAAAGGACCTTCATATACGAAATGCAACTTGGTTTTTTGGATCTCTCTTTAGCTTGATAGCGTTTCCAATATTCCATCCTATTGGGAGTTGCATCTCCCACCATATACAACTCTAGTGTAATCGGTTGTTGGACGCTCTAGCATATAGTTGGGTCTTCAATATCGAGTGTTATAACATAGAAACCTAGTTTGACTTGCAGTGAAGAGCTGCTCTGTTTCACCTTGTTTGGTGTATTTAAACTTGCCAGCTGCATCGCCTTGAGTGTAACCATTGTCTATATTTGCAAGGTCTTTCACAAACTTATAGTTACCAGCTTCAGTGTTCCGCTCCATGTATAGGTCTTTTCTGAAACCTTTTTCAACCATCTTCACTGCGTGAGCAACATCCATTCCACCTGTTGAGTACCCACAATATAAAGGTCACGAGGTGCAAGATAGTATCCAACAGCATCGAAAGCAGAAAGCGTGATATTTCTGGTTTCATATACTCTTTTCCACCTGATACGTTCACAATAATTTCGGCTTCGAGGGTCGCTGTCTCACCTGGTGCAATGTTCCAAGACGACAATAAGGCATTTAACTCTTTATGAGTGAGATCCTATTGAGTGCTTACCTGCAGGAATAGTGACCTTATCTATAGATGTTTCGAAAGTTGTTATCTGCTACATCTAACTTGAAATAATAAGTCAACTTGGTTCCTTCACCACGATTAGCAGCGTCTTTCCATGAGAGAGACAATAGCTGTATCGGCACCTAAGTCTTGTTGAAGTTGCACCTTATTAGCATTCGCTGTGGTGCATTGTGTCTTCTGGACTATTAAGAATGTATCGTTCTAAATCGTCACTACAGACTTGCCAACACCATTGGAAGCATAGAAGAAGATATTTAAATATTTTTTTCATCGTTGTTTTGCTATCTTTTATTTCCAATAAGGAGCTTGAACTAACTTGCTATTCTTATCCATTTCTGAGCGATGGATAGGCATCCAATAGAACGCTTTCTTATAAACACGCTTTTGATAAGGTGTTAATTGATAGAATGAAGCCGCATCTTTTCCGTTGAAGTTCATTCCATAGAAATCGCCGATTAAAGCTCTTTCTCTGCCTCTTTCCATCTGCGTAAATCATCGTAACGCAATCCTTCACAACTACAATTCTACATGACGTTCTGCATGAATAGAGCTTGCGCATTGCATCTTGGTCGTTTAAGTCTACATGGATAAAGTTATTATCTGTTGAGCCAGTTGTGTATTGACGAACTCCTGCACGCTCACGTATTTTGTTGAGATAAACAAGGATATCGGCATTACCTGGGTCTGATTCGTTCAACGCTTCCAGCATAGTTTAGATACGCTTCGCCTAGTCGATACAAGATACCTGGGCGGTATTGGATGTTGCCTTGCTTCACATTTGAGTTTGAGAAGGCTTCTTTCTAGCAAATAACCATTCTGAGGAGCATCGTGAGTGTGTGGATTATCCTTGCCACATTGAAAATTCAGAATGGTCTTTGCTCTTGTGTATGAAGTATAGATTGTGTAACTTACACTTACATAGAAACGTGGTTCACGATTACAATACATGTTATAGGTGTTCTTTGTCGTGATGTGTCCGCCGTTAACTTTGGTGTCCCATTGAGTGTTATCAATGTAACATCAGATGTAGAGAAGCCTGTTTGCACATAGCCTGAATTGCTATCGGTGATGGGAAGACCATTGTTCATGAAGAAAGCGTCTACAAGTTTCTGTGTAACTCTAAACCACCAGAACCTCCACTCGCTGAAGGTGTAGCGTGTCTTTCATAATCTGAATAGTCACATCCACCGGGTCTTGCAAAGAGAATCTCTTTATTTCCTTCGTCAAAACCTTTAACATCATGTTTTTGATATGACATAAAAGGGTCTATTGTGCCATCTGCATTGGTCTCAACATATAGCTCATGACCTGCATTTTGTGCGGCATCGATTAGCTCTTTACATGCTTGTGCTGCATATTTCCACTTTGTTGCATCGTAAGTTGGAGCGAAAATGTTCTCTCCATCCGAGTTCTTAAAGTTCGCATAGTCGGCATTTCCATTCACTAAAGGACTCGCTGCAAAGAGCAACATACGTGCACGAACAGCCAAACACATGATAGATGTGACTCTACCATACTTGCGAGCTTCGGTGTGTTGTGCAGAAGTAGCTTTTGAAACAGCTAACAACTCTTTGTCACGCAATCGATAATTTCTGTATAAGGACGTTGTCCTACAAGCAAATCACTTAGTGTAAAAAGTCGGTTGGAGCAATGTAATCAGGTTTGAAGGTACTCCACCATAAGTGTTTGCAAGCAAATAATAGTATAGCTTTATAGAAACGAGCTCTGCTTTCATGTATTCTATCTCTGTGGTAGAGATACCTTGAGATGGAAGAGCATGTGCTTCACGCAAGAAAATATTTGCTTCACGAATTCGTTTAGGAACTCAGACCAGTGATTCCGTCCCAGTCTGAAGACGAAGTCCATTCACCCTAGGGCAAAGAGAATAATCTTCCAGTTCCATTGACGCCATCTTTCAGAAGGTGTTATTTCATCTCCAAGAACGTCCCAACCGATAAATCGGCCATAACCCATATGGGATCAGGTGTTCCAGACTGAACTCCTGCTAACCAACCTTCAAAGCTTGTCTTTGTCATTAAACACGAGTTCAAGAGTTGCTTCTGTGTCCGATTCCTTATCAAGATAATCAGAACAAGAGCTTAAAGTCATGAGACTAAGACAACCTATGTATATATATTTTACCAATTTCATTGTATTATCTGGTTTAATAGTTAAAATTTAAGATTCACACGCAATGTCACTAGGCGCATAGAAGGATAGCGTAATCCATCTGATGTCTCGAGTTCTGGATCCCATAATTTAAATGGAGAAATAAAGAGATTATCACCGCTCACAAATACACGCACTCTTAGCGAAGAATTTTTGATGTTAATGCCTTAGGAAGGGTGTAAACCAAGCTCAATTGACTTTCAATCTTAGATAGCTCATGTTCTTCTTCCAGAATGTAGAAGCACGATTATTGTTGGGGTTTGTGCTTTCTGAAAGACGTGGCCAGAATACATTTTGAGATGGATTCTCTTCAGTCAACGGTCGGTATAGTTTTGTCATAAACGTTACCTAACACGCCTTGTCCACTTCCAGGAATGAAGTAGTTGCTACCTCCAATTATACGATATGTGTCGCCAGAGCCTTGGAAGAAAGAAGCTAAAGTCTACATCTTTATAATTAACATTACCTCAAATCCATACACAATGCGTGGAGCTGAGGTGCCACCGATATAACCTTCGTCTGCATCTGTGATCACTCCGTCGTCGTTCATGTCACGATATTTGATGTCACCAGGGCGTACTACTGTTCCTAAAGACTGCTCTGCGATACCTGGTTTCAATTTACCATTGATGAAATCGTCTTCAGTAAACAATCTTTCTGCTATGCAAACCCCAAAAGTGTTCCGATAGACTTTCCTGTAATAGAACGGTATGTTTCCCACTACAGAAAAGAGCTCATCTTTCTCTTTAATGGTGTTCTTTGCGCCAGTAATGTTACCTCTTAAGCTGATATTGAACTCCTTATTAAAGCTGTGATTGTAAACAATTGACGCATCAAAACCATTATTATCTACCACACCATAGTTAGCATAAAGGATTTGAAATGAATCCTACTTGAGAAGAATGGTTGAGCGTTGCATGAAAATATTGGTTCTATGCTCACGGAAGAGTCTGCATAAATCTAATTCGTTCCCAATCAACTCAAAACCAATGTTTGTTTTAGTGATTTTTCCCAAGTTGAGATTCTGAACTCCTACTTCCTTCTTGAACTCTGTTCTACCTACCTCAGAGTAGCCCCAATTGTAGCCACCTGCATTGGTATTGATAGTGGTGATATAAAGCAAAACGAGCGTCCACCGATATCATCATTACCCACCATACCCTATAGAACCTCTTACCTTTAATTTAGTAATGAGTGTTTGAAAGGGGTTGCATAAACTTCTCTTCTGACACCAACCAACCAAGCGCAAGTGATGGGAAGAAAGCCATATCTGTTGCCCTTTGCAAGAGTTTTCTGAGCCGTTATAACCGAAGTTAAACTCTGAGATATAACGACGTCGTAGGTGTATGACAAACGACCTGCAATACCTTGGGTACGCTTTGGTTGCACATCTCCCCAGTCATAACTACGTTGATTATACAAGAACAAAGCATTTAAAGCGTACGCACCGAGATGTCTTATCGTATGAAAGAGATGCTTCTAAATAAGTACTCTTATTGCCACTAGTTGGCATTTGAGCTGTCCTAGAACTCACTACCGAGACGAAAGGATACTATGAACTAAGTTTCCTTCATCGTCTCGAGACTTAGCAACACTATAATAACGTGGGTCTTTACCTCTGGTTACAAAGGCTTCGTTATAAGTATCGAATCACAATGTAACCTTAGCTTTCAATCCTGGGGTAATCATCTTTAAGTTTTGTTCTACAAGAACAATGATTCTAACTTACTACGAACCTGTATAATAACCTGATTGTGTGCTTACCCGGCCATGGATTGAATCGAGACATTAGATACACGGGGTATTGTTCCATCTGAATAGATAGCGGGATGAACAAAAGGAGGTTTCAAATGCGCTTGTAAAAAGCTCATCTGTGCTGCTCTTTTCCTTTGCGTAGATCTTGCAAGTAACACCAATATTAAAACGAACTAATGTTGTCTTGGTTAAATCCAAGGTCTACGATGGCACATATTATAACGTGTCAACTTACTAGATGTATCATAAGGAGACTGTTATCACGTGCTGAGATACCGTTTTTCATCGTAAACTGAAAGCAGTTAAAGAATAACGTAACATATCAGAACCACCTGCAATGGTTAAGTTTGCACGTGTAGATGAAGCGTAATCTTTAGTTAGTGCGTCAATCAGTGCGTCTGGATAAAGATCTTTGTCGTAACATAGTAGGTTTTAGTATCTGATCTCTTTGGTGAATAAAGCGTTTGTGGGATCTGGTTGCAATTGATTCAAAAGACTCATATATTCTGCTGCGCCAATAAACTGGGGAAGTTTGGTGAGCTTACGAATAACTTGTTCGAATCTAAGAATCTACCGATGGCTGCAACAGTACCACGTTTGGTATTAACAATGATAACGCCATTCGCACCTCTAACACCATACATGGCACTAGCGAAGCGTCCTTTCAATACTGAAAACGATTCTGTTTCGGCTGGATCGATATCATTTGTGCTTCGTTCTACACCATCTACCAACACTAAAGGATGGTTATTGCCACTCAAATGTTGAGATACCACGAGTCCCAAAAGTTCGAATTGTCGTATCCAGGCTCTCCACTTGGCTGAAAGCAAGCGCACCTGCCAACTGACCTGCAAGGTTATTACTCATCGAACGACTTGAGACCTACTTGCAACTTTTTTGGGGTCTAGAAGTCTGAATAGAGACCGATAACGACAATTTCTTTTTGGTTCCCAACCCCACAACCATCACTTCATCAAGTCCTGCAACATCTTCTTGCAAAGTGATGTTGAAGTTAATGTTGTTCGCTACCTTTATTTCCTGTGTCTTAAAACCAACATAACCAGCGACTAAAACAGCCGATTTATCTGGAACGGTTAAATAAAAGTGTCCATCAATGTCTGTTACAGTCATTATCTTAGTGCCCTTCACTGATACAGTTACGCCTGGAAGCGGATTCTTTTCTGCATCAACAACAGTACCACTAACCTTAATTCCGTTCTCTTGTTGATTAGACATTTTCGTTGTTGGCTGTACTTCTGCCTTCGCACTTACTGGCGATAGAGCCGAAAGAACAGAAACCAGCCAATATCCTTTTAATGTTCATGTTTGTTTTATGTTGTTAATAGTATATTTTTGCATCTGCTTAGTTTCTCAAAGGTGTCTTTTTCCTTTCAATGCAAAGATATACATTTACTTAGTTCTATATACTATATATAAATATACAAACGCTAAAACATCTATCACTGAAAATCAATCACTTACGGGAGTTTAAAGATAACAAAAATACAAACCTAATCACGCCTATTTTAAAGCTCTTTTACCTCAAAAACACTTTTCTTGACCCCAAAAACAACCAGCTAATCTTAAATTTAGAAAATATTACCAATAAAAAGGTAGGAACAGTTATTCTTTCAACTCATTCCTACCCCATAAATAAATCTGTTTTTATTCAAATTTGCTTCTACAGTTTACAAACATAAAACATTACATACTCGCTAACCTTCACTAACAACCCTATATTAATAATACACTCCTTACACGTCTTGTAGAAGCTCAGCCATTTATTTTATAAACACCTTCTTACCTTTATGTATGTAGATTCCTTTACCAGGACGTTCCACTTTCACACCATCGATAGTATAATAACTTTCGTCTTCGCTTGTCGTAGCCACTTTTTCGAAAGCCGATTGCAATGTTTCGTTATAGCTATTGATAAGCGACATTGTGCGTGTTTGGTGCTTATTGCCAAACACTGGTACTTTGATGCAGGGTCTCATTGCTGTTGATTGTACCTACAGTTAGGCGTTGCCAAAGCATTGTTTTTGTTAACATAAACCACCTCATCACTATTATTCAAGCCATTAGAAGCACCTTTTTCTACCACCAACATCGTCCAATATTTCAAGCTGGGGACTTCGATATACAATTTATTTCCTTTTTCTTAAAAAGGGTATATCTTGTGAGTTCCACCATAAACATCAGGAGTTGCCCGCCCAAACACGAGCCACATCTTCGTTGATATCGATATCTACTGTAAAGTGATATTTGGTCTTTGGTTCTGTTGTAGTGCGATATTTATCTATCAAAAGTATCTTTTACTGTTTCGAGATTCAACAAATGAATCATCAATTTATTGTCTTTCTCTGCACAATAGTAGTTCACTTCTTTTTCTTTTCCTGCAAAAGGAAGCACTTTTGTTGTTCATTCTCACACTCTTATATGTCTCTCTTGCAATTGTCTCGCAATAGATTTTCATAACCAACTAAGAAGTTATAATAAGGCACTAACTTCGTTCTTAGTTCGTCAGTCATATAACAATCAGTGTTAGGGAAATAAGTTGTTCAACATATCATTACCACTAGCTCTATTCGGCTACCTCCAATAGCAAAAATAAATGCGTCTGACACCAACACTGAAGGTATATTGAATGCGCCTTGAGCACCTTCACAATGTGTATAAGCAGCAAAAACAACAGGCTTATTAGGTGCAACTTCTTGGTTTTCTTTCATATAGTGGCTAAAAGCTGCAAACTTTTTCCACCACACTTCTACATATACTGTATGAATATTAGGATTAGTTGCCACGACAGTATGTCCCCAATTGCTCACTTGGTTCATCACCAATTCTTTGTCACTTTGATCATTGTGCAATTTAGTTAATAAAGGAGAATATCCATCCCACATAAAACTTCTTTGCCATCTTTAGTTGATAGTCTTGAGCTTTCTCTACTTTATTGCCATTTTCCATAACATGATATCCTGGAGCAGAGCCTAATTGGTCTACATGAAAGCCATCAAACTTAAAGTCTTGATACACTTCTCTTGTTCTCTTCACAAGATAATCTTGCCATTCTGCATTGGCTGGATTTTGTATAAAGATATCACTTTTGCATATTTCAATACATGTCTGTAAGGAGAAACATGGGTAGAATCTATATAAACCTGCCATTCTGGTTTCACTCATCCTCTTTTTCCATCCTTAAGAGCACCATAAGCAAGGTTATAGAACATTGCTTTTGAGCCAATGCCCTGCACTTCTCATATAATCTTTAACCACTTGTGTACTAACTTTACGATTAAAGATTTCATTATAGGTACCATCAGAACAATAAGGGCGATGATGTTTCCAATGCCAGTCGTAGAACTGCATCGCATTGATATGGTATTTGCGGAAAGTTTCCATTTCCTTTTCCATATCACGTGCCTTTGATGTCTGGTTCGTAATTAGCGATATAACCATATCGAGGGAACTTTAGTCCACTCTGTAGAGACGTCTACTCCACAGTAGAAACAACATTATAGCCTGTTGCACTGGGCTCTGTCACCACCGCAAGATAGCCTTTATAGTCCTCTTTGAGGAGTCTTCCACGTCCACGATTTACCCCCTACTACCGCCACATCTACTACATCTGCACCATGAAAATAATACACTTTTGAACCATAAGCCAATGATCTCGAAGAAGTGAAATTCACCGTTTCGCCTGGATTATATATGGTTTTGTCGGTTAAAAGCTCGCTATTATCCATGTAGCCCTCGATTGGTGCGGTCTTTAGAATAATAGAAACTCATGGGCTGTTGTGCCACTTTTTGCGAATAGCAGAGTGGTCGTTTTGCTGGTCATCTGCATATGCGTGGAAATACCATCCGCTGCTGACCTGCCTGAATGTTCACGGCTTCGTTTGCTGCAGCAACATGCACTCTTTCTTTATTTTCTCTATTATTTGAGCCGAGAAGCCTGTTGTTACCATTGCTTGAACAGCAGGAGCGCTCGAAAAAGTCTATTGCAAAATTCTTTGATACCAACTCATTATACGATGAATATTCAAGTGGGAACTCTACTCTCACCTTATTATTTAGAGCAGGAACTCTATTCATTCTATCATAAAGAACGGGCTTTACATAAACGGCTAAATTGCCATCTGCACCTTTAAAGGTGTTGCTATGCACCTCAGGAACATTGTTTTCCTAAATAATAAACAGGCAGTGCTTTACATTCCAGAAAAGCTTCGGCACTCCAACGATGCAAATTCTCGGGAAGTGTGATATACTCAAGACTCGAGCAGGCATTACACGCATAAGAATCGATGCTTTCGCACGAGCGAGGAATATCGATATTCTTTAGCGAGGTGCAAGCTTCAAAGGCATTACGACCTATGTTTGTGATGCCTTGTGGCAACGAAATAGACACAAGTTGCTCGCAATGTGCAAAGGCAAAATCTTCTATTCGGTCGGCTGTTGAGTGCATCTCACCTTTAGAAAGTTCCCTCACAATCATGAAAGCGCATGCCCCTATTTCTTTTGAACTGTTGCAGGAATGGTGATGGATCTGATGTCGGTGTTACCTTGAAAAGCATTGGCTTTGATTTCGGTTACTATTTGTCCTCCTAACGTATTGAGGAATCACTACGGTTCCAAGAGCCGCTTTTCCGCTGGTTAACACACGCCTTACCATCGGGTGTAGATTAAATTTTAAACCGCCAAAATCTACTGTTTCGGCAAAAACGCTAGCACAGAGCAAGTGCTAAACTCATTGTAAGTAAATGTCTTTTTGTTCATAGTAATTGTTGTTTTGGGTTAAACATTAGACTCTGTTCAAAAGGTTGTTAAAGACAGAGTCAAAGGTTGTTGAATAAGTTTTCTTGCTCCTTTTGATGCAGAAAGAAACGTTTTTCAGGTAAGTAGTTCGATAGATTATCATCGAGTTCCTCACAGAACCACGATTCGGTTTAATTATACCTCCCTTTTGATCTTTTTGTTTTTACTTTTTGATACGGGTATCATGCAGATCATCAAGTTGTTGCAAATCTAACGCTTTATTCTGCTGGTTGTGTCGCTGTATCACAAAAATATAAAATCAGCAAAAAGCATATTTCATTTTATAATCAGCACATTAAAGAAAACTCAAAAGTATAAAACATACAAATAAAGAATTGTACAATATTTTTCAAAATGGCTATAAACGATGAAAAACAGATGAGTTTTGGGGTAGAAAAAGCAGCTTTTTGAGCCTCAACATAAAATAAATGTGGTGAAGAAATACATTTTATTGCATTTTCTTTCTCGCAACAACTACTTTTTATATCTCTTCGTCTTGCTATTTAAAAGCTATACTATTGGGATGCAAAAAGCATTGATATTTGCATAAAAAGCATTGCTTTTAAAAAGGTAAAAAGCAATGCTATTCTGTATGGAGTTGTGAACTATGGGTTCATAAGTTGTTCTTCAAACAAGTCGGGTTGTAACGATTTCAATCGTGTTCGTGAGCGATATGAGTAGATAGTTGCCTTCGAACATCTTAAGAAAGCAGCCAAACGCTCGTTGTCACTGATACCTAATCGAATGAGAGCACATATTCTTAACTCTGTATTCAAACGCTTATCCTTTTTATTTACCACTGAGATTCGGGCAATAAAAGCTGATTAAAGTCGTGAACAAAGTTGGGGAACAAACTCAAGAAGGTTGCATCAAAGGTCGCAAAGAAGGCATCTACCTCCTTTTCTATAAAGGTTGGAGACTTCAAGAGGTCTAATAATTCAGTCTTAGAGCCTGTAGTTGCCACCTTACGAAGCTGCTTTCTGTAGAGTTCCATCTTATCAATATAAGTGGAACACTCTGTCATAAACTGCGCAATGTACATGTCTTTGATTCTACTTGCCTCTGAAAGTGAGTCGTTACTCTCGCTCAAAGCGTCGTTAGTTTTCGACAATACATCATTCAATTTATACAGTTCTGCATTCTTATCTCTTAGCGCACGCTGTGTAACCGATAGCTTCTTCATTTGTCTACGCAACAAGAATACCAAGCCAATGAGCATCAACGACAACACACTTATGCTCACAAGAGCCAACAATGTGACGTGCTTTTTCACGCTGAGTTTTATCTTCATACGCCTTATTAATAATGGGCATGATGTCTGAAACCTCGATCACTCGCAGGCGAGCGTTGCAATATATGGCATCTTCGAGGGGCACGTTTCATATATAAATAAGAGCGTTCTATGTCGCCATCTTCATATAATAAGGTGGCTAGTCGACGCAAAGAGATATACTCTTTTCACTGCACTTTTGATGTCTGCAATAGCTGAAACGATGAGATATTGCTTCTCTTTCTCTCTATTTCCCATCAATCTATAGATGTCAGAGATAGAATATGCCACGTAAGCCATGCGTCTATCATCAACGTTTAGCGTTGGATATTCTTTCAATAATATCTGCGCGAGCGTCTTTATAACGATGCTTATCCATCATTCTATCGGTAACAACCCAAACCGAAGGGTCGAGCTTTTAGCGATAGAATTGAATCTTTATAAAGAGACGATTTCTCGTTATATAGTTTGCGTTCGTTAGCTGTTAAGCTCACAGTTTGCAAAGTGGTATAAAGATCTTGATTAACTGTATAATAATAATTGCGGAAGGTTCGACGATGCGTTACGCACGTTTAAGCGTTGCAACACCTCGTTAGCTTCTTTATAGTTTCACCTTTTATCAACATAGATGCAACATCGAGATAAGAGTAACTCAATTCCTCTGCATCGTTTAAGCGTTGTGCAAGACTTAGTTTTTCTGTGCATAAAGGAGTGCCGAGTCGACAACAAACGACTGATAGCCTCGCAAATAGCTCTTTTTCGATTGCATATTTTTATGCAAATCGTCTGCCTTTCTTAGATCACTCTTTCAACGAATCGAGCATTCTAAGACGTGCATTGGTGTATATTTGCTGATTGGCTACTACCTTATCTAAATCTTCTAACGTCGGAAATGTTGTATTCTTGGCATTTAGATAATGGCATACAAATAACAAAAATAAAGATATTTACAAGTCTAATCATATAATAAAAATCACTACTTTAAATAGTTACTTTTTCTTCTAAAAATGTATACGTTTATACGCTAATATATATTCGTATACCCTCCCATTTGTATCGTTCTTTCATTTGCAAATATAGTAGTTATTTTTTTATTACTTGTCTTTTAAAGCATTTAATTACTTTCTTTGGTTATAAAATGATAAAAGCATAACAGATTGAAAAGCTTTTACATATAATTATAAAGAATATTGTTTGGTAGTTGTTTCTATCGTTTCATTTTATTATATCACTCTTCTTTTTGCCTGAAAAGTCTTTGTTTACATCTCTTTCTTATCATTTTGTCTACTCATTAAGGGCAATTGCGACATCAATTGTTACAAAAAATCTTTCATTTGCATTGTTTTTACAAGACTGAAGTCCTAAAAACAGGAGAAACAAGGGGTTACACCTCCTAAAAATGATGACAGATTGACTTTACAATTTCGACGAAACAAAGAGAAATATAGAACAGAAATGTAGGAAACAAGGCATTATTTTAAAATACTACAGACGATTTAAAATGGTATTAAATTAGCCTATTTCGAACACAATTGTGCATAAATTATGACAAAATATTGGGCAAATTCATTGGCAAAATAACTGCCTTCACTATATTTGCAAAGCGAATTAATTCAATCGATTGTAAGAACAAAACAGAACATTCTTTAATGCATTTGGGAGATAAAAAGAAAGATGATGCAAGCATAAGATGTTTATTTAAAGAGAGAGACCAGAGCACTTCAAGGATAACAGTTTTGCATGTGCTACTTAGTTTTTAAAGAGATGTTGTGCAAAACCATTATTGTTGGGTCTCTAAATGTTTAACCCTAAAACTAACACACAATGAAGAAGAACATTTTTATAACTGTTGCGGTTGCTGTGATAGCATTTTTCAGTAGTTGCAGTAAGGAAAGTGCCGAAGAAAGCACAACACACGAGGACGTAAAGCCCGTAGTTACTCAACCAATTAAGAGCAACAAAGCCAATCTTTTTGTTCATTATATGCCATGGTTTGTGGCTCCTAAGAATGGACAAGGGGTGTGGGGCTGGCATTGGACAATGGCTAATAGAAACCCAGACCGCATCGATTCGAGTGGAAAACGTGAGATTGCATCACATTATTATCCTCTAACTGGTCCGTATGATTCAGGAGATCAGACCATACTCGACTATCAATGTCTATTGATGAAGTACTCAGGTGTAGACGGAGTGATGGTAGATTGGTATGGAACACAAGACAAAGACGACTATTCTGTCTTACTAAAAACACCGAAGCCATTGCTAATGCGGCTGCAAAAGCAGGTTTTGAAGTTTGCCGTTGTGTCATGGAGATGCAAACCTAAGACACACTTCCGACCCCTGTTGGTCAATTGAAAGAGATCTCGAATACTTAAAGAACAACCTCTTTAATAAAAGCCAATTATGTTCAAGTAGATGGTAAAACCGCTCTTCATGGTCTTTGGTCCTCGCCAGTATAAGTCAGGGAAAAGGCTGGAATGAAAGCACTCGAATCGATCAGCAAAAATGTGTTCTTCGTGTCGCCAAAACTATCACACTCAGAACATAAATAACGAGGGATACAACAACTCGAGAGGTGAGTTTATGTGGGTGAGAAGTATCCTAACTACGACAGAGCACGTCAATTTGAATTCTTTATTGGTGGTGCAATGCCTGGTTCCACGACTTCTACACTGCAGGGTAATGCCGAAAACAGTTACGCAACACGACTCTGAGAACGGAGCGTTATTTGCTCGCCAGTTGAAGCATTTAAAAACTCGGGCTTTAGCTGGTTACAAATTAGCACATGGAACGACTATGGCGAAGGAACAACCATCGAACCAACTCGTGAATATGGCTATAAATATTTAACAATGCTACAACAATTTAGCGGAATGCCATACGAAGAGGGCGACTTAAAACGAGATTTATCGCTGGTATGAACTAAGCGTTCAACACCCAGGAAACTGCAAATTGCAGTCGGCTTTACTATCTTTAAGCAGTTATCAAATCGACAAAGCCGACCAACTGCTTAACGAAGTGGCTGAAAACAGATAAGCCATGAAAGAAAACTACCTTAAAGAAAATACACAAATGATGAACCACAAGCAACCATAAGGTTAGCTTTCACTATGCGAAAAACATAGCAACAAAGGTTGTTCTTCCCAACCTTGAACAACCAGAAAGCAAGTTAGAACCAAACGGAACTAACTTGCTTTCAATCTTTATGAGGCGAGGTGCTAAAGAGCTATCGAAGTTAGATCGCAAAGCTATGCTATTGAGTGTAAAAGCAATGACTTTATGCACAAAAAGCTACCTTATTATATTATAGAAGAATAGCTGTTCGAAGGCCAACCTCGTGCCTTATCGTTTTAAACTGATGGTTTATTTGCTCACTAAGCGCATTGTGTCTCTTGCGATAACAAGCTCTTCGTCGGTTGGAATAACACAAACAGTAACCTTAGAGTCGTCTGTTGAGATGATAGTTTCTTTTCCTCTTGCCTTGTTTCTCTCTGCATCTATCTTGATTCGAGGAACTCTAAGCCACTACAAGCATCGATACGAGTACCTGTTTGGTTCTTCCTACACCCGCAGTCCATCAATTATATCTACACCTCCCATCGCTGCGCATACGCGCACCGATGTATTTTTAATGCGATAGTTATACATGTTCAATGCAAGTTGCGCTCTTTCGTTTCCTTCTAAGGCTGCATTCTCGATCTCACGCATATCTGATGAGATACCAGTTATACCCAAAACGCCACTCTTTTTGTTGAAATCAGACATTTCTTGAGGCTTCTTGCCTAGCTTTTCCATTAGATATGTAACCGCAGCAGCATCAATATCGCACTGAACGACTACCATCATTAAACCTTCAAGTGGTGTCATTCCACTTGAAGTGTCGATACATTCGCCATATTTTACAACTGCAATACTTGCTCCATTGCCTATGACAAGTGATGATGCGTTGAGTTTTTGATGTCTTTTCCTAAGAATTCGCAAACTCGTTTTGATACATATCTGTGTGAGAGTTCCATGGAATCCATAACGACGAACATGGTGACTTTCTCATATAAGTCGTAAGGAATTGGATATAGATAAGCATAATCTGGCATTGTACTATGGAGGCATTTGTCGAACACACACACTTGAGGTACGTTTGGCATAAGCTCATCTCAGCCTAATACCACGCAAGTGACCAGGGTTATGCACTGGAGCTAGCTCAGCAAAGGTCTTCAATGTCTTTTCAACTTGTGGTGTAACGAGTACACTTTCGATGTGTAAATATCACCTCCTTGAACAACACGATGACCCACAGCATCAATCTCATTAACACTTTGTAGAGCACCTATTTCCTTGTCTAAAAGCACTTGAAACACGAAATTAACGCCCCTCTTTGTGATCTGGCATATCGTGCATTATCTGCTTTTTCTCACCATTAGGCAACGCAACTTTAATGAAAGCGTTATCTAAACCAATTCGTTCTACACCACCAGAAGCTAAAACCTGGGCGTTATTCATGTCGTATAGCTTGTATTTAATAGACGAGCTACCACAATTGAGCACTAGTATTTTCATGTTGTTTTTGCTTATTTATATTCTGAGTTATTAATTTAATGGTTCACTTTCTTGTTCGTTATTCAGCACAAAGTTTTGCTTGATGCGCTTGACATGCAGTGATGGCGATCATGTAATAGATATCATCTATTGAACAACCACGGCTCAAGTCGTTTACAGGACGTGCGATACCCTGAAGAATTGGACCAATTGCTGCAGCGTCTCCAAAGGCGTTGTACGAGTTTATAACCAATGTTTTCCTCTCTGCAAGTTAGGCACAACTAATACGTTTGCTTTACCTGCAATTGGGCTACCTGGTGCCTTTGTTTAGCTGCCACATCGGGTACAAGTGCAGCATCAGCTTGTAGCTCTCCGTCAACATTTAGTTGTGGATAGTATTCGTGAGCCAATCGAGTTGCCTCTGTAACTCAGTTCACTAGACTCTCGTGATTAGCTGCCTTTGGTAGAAAACTCAACATTGCTACACGTGGATCTTCAATTCCACCGCACTGCTTTTTGCGGTCTCTGCAGTACAATAAGCTATCTGAGCCAATTGATCTGCTGTTGGACTTGGAGTCACAGCAACGTCTCCCATCACTAAAACTCCATTGTCTCCGTATTGTTTTGCCTTTGTGATAAGCACCTAGCACCGCTCACTACGACGACTTGAGGACTACATTTAATGATTTGAAGGGCTGGACGAAGAGTGTCACCAGTGGTACTTTCTGCTCCTTATTTGTCCATCTGCTCCTTCAGTCTTGATAATTAAGCAGCAAGGTATAGTGGATTCTTCACTAACTCACGTGCTTTTTCAATGGTCATACCTTTTCTTTTACGCAAATCTGTTAGCAATTCTGCGTATTCTTCTCTGCTTTTTGGGTGATTCAATGGGTCGATAATGGTTGCCCTTATCCGTGTTTTCAACCCCCATTTATGTAGCAAGTTCACGGATAACGTCAGGGTTTCCGATAAGTATAATTCTGCTAGTTCGTCGCCAATAGCACGATCTGCAGCTCTAAGTGTTCTTTCTTCTGTTGCTTCGGGTGAGAACAGTTCGTTGCTTATAACTTTTGCACGCTCTACAATATCTTGTAAAAATCCATAATTTGTTTGTTTATATATTTGTTCGTTTTTGCCTTTTTAAGAGCTAAAGGCTACTATACAAAAAGTAAGAAAATAATTGTATTAAACTTGTTAGAATGATAAAAATACCAAAAATGTAATGTTGACTTTACATTTTTGGTATACTGTATAAAAAGCTATGCTATTACCCTTTAAAAAGCAATGCTTTTGCACCCTAAAAGGATTGCTTTTTACATGCTAATTGCTATCCTTTTGCTGAACAGCTTGTTGTATCTCTTCTTCCGTTTTGTCTCTACCCTGCTCTGAAGATGAGTCGCAACGACTGATTATAATTGACATAATTCCATAGCCAGTTGAGCAGAACTACGATTCTATTGCGTATTCCTAAGATTGAACGAAGATGCACTACCAACCACAATACCCATGCTATGAAACCCTGAGTTTTGAACAATGAGAATTCGGCAACAGCCTTGTTTCGTCAATGGTGGCCATAGAACCTAAGTTTTTATATTGGAATGTCTTTAACTTCTTGCCCTTTTTGCTCTCTAATAAGATTCTTGGCAAAGTAGTTTTCCTTGCTGAATTGCAACCTGTGCAAAGCTGTGGATGTCCGCAGGATATGCATCATCAACGATTTCGGCATGATGCATTGATCGCCTATTGCATACACATCTTCAGAGTCCAAGTACACGGTTATAGTCATCTACAAGCAAACGACGGCCACGGCCATAGTGTTCTTTTTCGAGTCCATCAAACGCCACTCCGATAATTCCACTCACCCATATTAAAGAGCGAGTTGCGATGCTACTGCCGTCGCTTAGCATCACTTTATGGTTCTTATAGTCGTTAACAAACTTACTTAGAAATGAGCGTTTACGCCCATAGAACACAAGAAGTCGATGGCTTTTTGAGATGACTCGGGAGCCATTGCTGGGCAGCAATCGGTTATCGCCTTGTATGAGATAGACATTCATTAGCGAAGCATCTAACTCTGGATAGTCACGAGGTAGAATGGTTTTCTTCATCTCTGACATCACACCTGCAAGCTCAACGCCAGTGGCTCCACCACCAACTACAACTATGTTCAATAACTCTTGTCTGAAAACAGGGTCTTCTGTGGTAATCGCTCTCTATGTTTGCTAACACGGTGTTACGTATTCGGGCTGCTTCTGATAGGCTTTTTCATCGCCAGTAGAGCCTTTTTCTATCTCTTTATTGCCAAAGAAATACTTGTAGCTCCAGCTGCTAACACTACATAATCATAACTTACACTACCGATACTTGTGATAACTGTCTTGTTCTTAATCGTCTATCTGCTTTACTTCAGCTAAGCGAAAGTAAAGGTTTTTGTATTTTTGAAAGATGCGACCGGTATGGGAATGAGATGGAACTTGGCTCCATTCCTGCTGACGCAACCCTGATATATTAGGGGTTGAAACTGATGATAGTTATGTTTATCTATCAACACTATTTGCATGCCAGTCTTGCGTAAATTCTTTTTGAAAGTTCAAGGCCTCCAAAGCCTCCACCCACAATAACAATACGCTTTGATCGCCTTTCTCTATATTAAAAATCCATAACTTTAGATTTGATTTTATTACTCCTGAATAATGTTATTATGCTACTCTATAGCTATTCTATAAAAATTTGAGCTATGTTCTCTCCTCTTCAATCTTACATCTATAGATGTACCTTCTATTGCTCCACAAAGTTAAATATTATTTTCAATAAAAATACATAAAAAGTACTCTTTTTTCAATTTATTGCTACCTTTGTGTGCACAAAACAATATTTTGTTCTTTTTGCAACATAATTTGTTCTGCACACTAACGTTTATTTAATTCTATAACATCTAAACCAAAACAAAAATGAAAAGAATGCTATTTGTTATGCTTATTGCCATTTCTATTTGGCGGCATAACAGCAGTTGCACAACGTCCCAAAAACAGTTAAATGCACCATGAACTCGGTGAGAAAACGATGAATGCAAAGAGCTCTGTTGCTAATTCATCACAAAAACACAACATTAGTTGTGGTTGATTGCCAATATGATTTTTGCAATCCACAAGGCAGTTTGTATGTTCCAGGAGCCGAAAAGGCAGTAGATAATGTTTTAGCTTATTTACAATCGCATCCCAATATCAACGAAGTGATCTTCACAGTAGACTGGCATAACGCTAAAGATGGCTCGTTTAAAGGCACAAGGAGGACCATGGCCTCCACTGTCTATACGCTTTTAAGGGCTCACAAATAGACAGAACGCCTTATACAAGCATGTCTTGATAAAAACATTCCTTATCAAGTTATTCGCAAAGGTGAGGTGATTGAGACTGAAGAATATGGTGCTTTCCAAAAGATTACACCTGCTGTTAGAGGCAAAAGAACACTTTGCACTATGACAGACAAAGTGACTTCAGCTAATACTAACTGTGATCTGCGGTGTTGCAGGTGACTACTGTGTTTTTAGAAACTCTTAAAAACCTTCTAAAGGTGACTTACACGTTGATGTTTACACAAATGGTGTAGCTTCAATTGATAAAGGTGAAGCTATCTTCATTTATAAAGGAAAAGAACTTGAAGGTGGCTAACGACTAATAGCTCTTGCCACTCAAAAATAAGCGGTTATCACTTTCATCGCGATAACGGCTTAACAGCAATTCAAAAATATAAAAAGAAAGATGAGAAGTGAATGCCTCTATATATAATAAGGTGTAACTTCTCATCTTTTGTTATTATGATCTATTCTCACTTACATTGCTTTTTAATGTCCACTCATCTCATAAGCGAGCACTCTTTTCAAGCTCTTCGGCAGACAATCGCAATTTTAAATTCGCCCTTTATAGCACTGATATGTTTCCAGTTTCTTCTGAAACGACTATCGCAATGGCGTCACTACTCTGCGAAATACAAGTGCTGAGCGGTGACGAAGGCCCTAATGACTTTGGGGAATATCTTTGTTATGAGATACAGGAGGAAGGACCTGCAGCCAGTCGTTTTCTTTGAGACGAGCAATGCCGTCGTGAAGGTAATTCTTAAAGAATATATTCTCAATGAGGCGTTGACTGATTCTTGCATCAATCCTTTCTCCTGATCTGCAATGTCGTTTAGGGGCGCACCACGCTCTATTACGATCAGCTCCAACCTTTCCGAGCCATATTCATGCAAGCCATCACCAAAGGCAATATTGTTTCTTTGCTCTTCATTCTTATCAGCTGGATAAATGTAGCGGTGAGTCGCTTCTATCGTCCATGTCCACCTAAAGAATATAAAATTTGCGTATTTCTTCTTGAGAATAATCAATGCCAACACTCCTACACTCACAAGTTTATCTAATATAGAGCCAAGTGAGGCGCATTGAGTATCTTACTCACGAAAAGCCAGATGACAATGAATACCATTATGCCGCTAAAGATGTTTTAAGAGCGACTTTCTTTCATCAATCTATAAACATAATAGAGCATCAATGCCACCAAAAATATATCGATTATATCTTTATTCAAACTCAAAAGGGCATAGTAATAATATCTTTTTCATAGGGTTAATGATGAAGCCTGTTTGTATTACTCCACTATTTGAATGGCTCGACGGCCTCTTGCACATCATGAACACGCAAAATAGAGGCTCCTTTCATTAATGCGAGGGTATGAGACTACCGTTGTTCCATTTAAAGAATGAGCAGCATCGACATTCAAAAAGCTGTTGAATCATGCTCTTACGAGATGCTCCAACCAACACAGGGGCATCCTACGACGGATGACTTTTTCACAGTGATAAAGCACCTCATGGTTTTGCTTTGGGTCTTTACAAAGCCGAATCAGGATCTAATATCACATCTTTCACGCCCAAAGCATGCAACTCGTTCAACTCAGCAACAAAAGTTTAATCATCGAAACGATATCGCTTTTTCACCGACGTCAATATATGGCACTTTAAGTTGTGCCACTGTTTTAAACATTTGTTGCTCTTCTTCGAGCAAAACATTGGTTCTTCGGTGATACCTCCTTCAGAAACGTCGTTGATTATGTCTACTCAAACTCTTCATACACATCTTTGCCACATTGCTTCGATGGGTATCGACGAGACAACAACGCATTGGGCAGTTCTTTTTCAATAGCAATAAGCCTGCTTTTTAAACGCTGCATTTCTTCCTTTTCGCTCACTTCTTCGGCTCCAGGACGTGCTGAAAACGCCCCAATATCTAAGATTGTGGCTCCGACCGCAACATTTCTTCGGCACAGTTGGATAAGGTTTTTATTGGCTTCACTCTACTATTGGCATAGAAAAGAGTCGGGGTTAGATTTAAAAATCCCCATCACTACGGGAGTAGAGAAGTCAGCTGCCCTCGTATGTTAAGTATTTTCGTCATCAAGACCTTTCTTTTGAATATCATTGCAAAGATAATGTTTTTAATGAAAATCTTTTTAGGTGATAAATGATTTTTAGAAAACAATGCAATTGATACATATCAAAATTAAAGCTATTTATCTATTGACGTACATCATTTATGAAATAATCACCTCATGATATATCCTTTTATCATTATCTTTTACATCAAAATGAAACTATGGATGCATCAAAATATCACTTTTCATATTCAATATAGCACTACTTCCGGTGAAGAACTGCTTTTTAAACCTTGTTTTATTTCGATAAAAAGGAGCGCAACAGACTTCTGTTTACAGAATGAACATACGATGGACGTAACTGGAGAGTTCATATTCAGCAGCTTCCATCGAACGACATCAAAGTGTTTCACTACTATTACAGCGTTGAAAAGGACGCAAAGGTCATCAAATCAGAATGGCAGAGTGCAAACTCATTTATTCTATTTAAATACACTTTGCGGTAAGAGTTACGAGGGTTTTTGATATTTGGACCGATGCTCCTCAAGACACATATCTATACAGTTCGGCTTTTACTAACTGCATTAATCAACGAGAAACAAAGGCTCTTGAACCCAATTCGTACGACATCACGCTTCGATTGGTGGTGCATGCGCCTCAATACACGCTCGTTCAGACACGCCTTGCGGTTGTAGGTAATTTAGATGTATTGGGGCGTGGAACATCAATAAAGCCTTAGCTATGACCGAGCAACAGCATAACGAATGGGTTATAGATATCAACGCTTCGTCGTTTATTGGCGAGAAAATAGAATTTAAGTTCGTTGCCATTAACACGCAAAATCAAAGTCTTTCGCTCTGAAACAGAGAATAACCGTTCTCTTTCTATCCCAATTGTCAGCAAAAGGCAAAACACTTGTCTACTCATTGAATCAAGCTTTTCTTTGATATTTGCGACATTCGATTGGCTGGAACCTTAATTCCTTTGTTCTCATTGCGCACTATAGCAGCTTTGGAATTGGCGACTTTGGAGACTTAAAGCGCATGATTGATTTCATGTCGTGCACCAATCAGCGTGTGCTTCAATTGCTTCCCATCAACGACACCACTGCTTCTCAGCATGGAAAGACAGCTATCCATATAGTTGCGTAAGCGTTTTTTGCTCTTCATCCGCAATATATCAACCTCAAAGCGTTGCCTTCTTTGAAAGATGAAAAGCTCTATCGACATTTCCAAAAAGCTACAAAAAGGAACTCAATGGCTTAGAAAGTCTCGACTATGAGAAGGTGAATAACTAAAAATGAATATCTATCGCTTCTTTATCAAAGCAAGAAGGTACCAAGATATTAGCATCGAAAGAGGTTTGCAATCTTTTCTTTTGAAAACAATCAAGAATGGCTTGTTCCTTATGCTCGTTTCTGTTCGTTACAGAGATCAATATAAAAACGCCTTTATTTAGCAATTGGGGTGAACATAAAGCAATGGAGAAAAGCTGGCGCAAGCCATTATCTAACCCAAGAGCAAAGGAATACAAAGAGGTTGCCTACTATTATTTCGTGCAATACCTCCTATTTTCACAAATGCAAGAGGCGCATGCCTATGCCCTTCACAAGCAAGTATATTGAAAGGCGACATACCTATTGGTGTGGACCGACACAGTTGCGATGTTTGGGTGAGCCAAAGTATTTCAATCTCAACTCACAAGCAGGTGCACCGCCTGACGCTTTCTCAGCAAATGGACAGAATTGGGGCTTCCCTACCTATAATTGGAGCGAGATGTTGAAAGACAATTGTGCATGGGTGGACGAAGCGTTTCCAACACATGTCGCAGTTTTTGATGCCTATCGCATCGACCATGTCTTAGGTTTCTTCAGAATATGGAGCATTCCCTTATCATTCAATTCACGGTCTTTTTGGGTCCAGTTCAGAGCCTGCTGTAGCTTGTCAAAAGACGAGATAGAGGCTTATGGTTTGCGCTTTCAAGAGAAGCTATTCACCACTCCTTTTTATTGCAGAATGGGTGATTGAGCGTGTATTTAAGGAACATTCTGAGGAAGTAAAAGAAAAGTATTTAGAATTAGATCACGACGATATCTACGCATAAAAGCCTGCTTTCGACACACAAAGAAAAGATTGCTGAGGCCTTTGAAGGAAAGCATTCGGACAAAGATAACTGGTTGCGTGAAGGGCTTTTTACATTGGTTAGCAATGTACTCTTTTTATTCGAGACAACCACAATCCCAATCTTTTCCACCCACGAATAACGGCTCAACAGAACCACATGTATGAGGCTTTGTGGCAACACGACAAAGATTCTTTTCAATCGATTGTATGAAGATTATTATTATAAACGAAAACAATCAATATTGGTATTGCGAAGCAATGAAGAAGCTTCAACATTGGTTCAGGCTACAAAAGATGTTGGTTTGTGCTGAAGATTTGGGCATGGTTCCCACCTGTGTACAATGGGTTATGAACGAGTTGCGCATCTTTTAGTCTTGAAATTCAATCGATGCCTAAAGGACTTCAACGTACGATTTGGACACCTCAACCGCAACCCCTTATCGCAGTGTTGCAACCATAAGCACCCACGATATGCCTACTCTTCGCTTTGGTGGTGGGACGAAAAATGAGGAGCAAACGCAAGACTATTACAACAACATGCTTTATCATTCGGGTAAAGCACCGCATCCTCTTACAGGTCAATTGGCGCAAGAAATTATCGAAAAGCGTGCAATCGCCTTCTGCTCTGTGCGTTATCAGCCTGCAAGACTGGCTTTTCATGAACGAAAAAGATACGTTTGTCTGATCCTCAAAGCGAAAGAATCAACATTCCATCTAACCCCAATCACTATTGGAAATACCGCATGCACATCACCATCGAAGACCTATTGCGAACCACGAGCTGGTGAACAGCATTGCAGAAATGATTCGTTTAAGTGGAAGATAGAATGCAAATTGGTTTGCGAAAACATTATCGACAAAATAATAAGTGTAATATCAGTTTTTAGTACTTTTGCAACTAAAACAAAGAAAACAACAAAGAATGACACTAATAGAAAAGCTTTATCAGCTATTTTTAGAATGCAAAAGAAATAACCACCGACACGAGATTGCCCCAAAGGCAGTATTTTTTCTTTTGCTTTAAAGGGTGCAAACTTCAATGGCAATAGCTTTGCTCACAAAGCATTAGAGCAAGGTTATTTCCGCATGGTCAGGCTCCATTATGAGTTGGTAATGAGCAGCCTGTCATTTGTGGACGTGTTTAACCACGACACGTGGCTAATCTGCGGCATAACACCGTATCGGTACAGGGAACGGAACTGGAAGACTACATAAAAGGAGCTTTTTGGCTACTGTTTTGGCTCAAAATACCAGCATGCCTGCATATTTTATGGTAAATGTTTCGCAAACCATTTGCATTCTCTATCTTCCATAAACGAATCATTCTGCAATGCTGTTCACGGTTCAATGAAAAAGGTTCGCAATAAGGTCTTCGATGGTGGTGTGCATCACGGTATTTCCAATGATTGGGGTTAGATGGAATATTTGTTCTTTCCTTTGAGATCAGACAAACGCTGTCACCCGTTCGCGAAAAGCCTGATGCAAGCTGATAACACACCAGAGCAGAAGCGATTGCAAATGCTTTTCGATAATTTCTTACTCATTGACCTGCCAAGAGGGTGCGGTGCTTGCAATGATAAAGCATGTTGTTGTAATAGTCTTGCGTTTACTCCTCATTTCGATCCCTACAAACCGAAAGTGACATATCGTGGAATTATATAGTTTGCAACTTTGCGATAAGGGTTGCCAGTTAGGGGTGCCCAAATCGCACATTGAAAGAGTCTTCAGGCATCGATTGAATTTCAAGACTAAAGATGCGCAACTCGTTTCATATACATTATTACGAGTGGAATACTAAATCTTGGCACAAACCAACATTTTGTAGCCTGGACCAACGACTTTGTTGTATAATACCAATATTGATTGTTTAGTTTATAATGACAATCTTCCATTATTTGAAAAAAGTCTTTGTCATTATTTATACAGCCTCCACATATGGTTCACCATTGAGCCATTATTTAATGGTGAAAAATTAGGATTATGGTTGTACCGAATAGTACGCACCTTGTTCTCATACTTCACCGTGATTGTCTTGTCAGATAACAGCAGGCATAAACGTCTTTATTTGTTAATATTCGGCGACTTTGTGCAGTAGATATCGTCGTGATCTAATTCTAAATACTTTTCTCTAAACTATCGAGATGTTCGCATAAATACATCAATCACCCATTCTGCAATAAAAGGGTGGTGAATAGCTTCTCTTAGCTTCGACCGCCAGCCTCTATACGTCTTTTGAGCTGAAGCTAAGCGAAACAGAACTGTTAGACCGTGATTGAATGATAAAGGTCTCCATATTCTCAGAAACCTAAAAGACATGGTCGATGCGATAAACATCAAAAAAAGCTTCCATTATGTTGAAACGCTGTCTATACTGGTGTCTTTCAACATCTCACTCCCAATTGGGTGAAACTGATTAGGATTCAAAGTATGATATATCCTTCAATTAACTTTCAATGGTATATGCCAATATCTTGTAGCAGCCTCATTTTAATAGTGCAGAAATAATGACCTTCTCTTTTATATTTCCTCCTTGGAGGTTCAGATAAGCCAAGCATAGCTAAACTCCATTGTTCCCGTAATTTCACTTGGTTACTAAATGAGTTTCTCGATCTCTTTGACAGGCATGAGACGACGAACAGTTGTTTTAAAGGTACCATCAACGTTGCTAATATCCATTAACCATGTAAAGCGATAAATATTCGTTTTCGGCATTATTCCTTCTGTGATTAGGACTTTCTCGTATTGAGTTCCTTTTGTAGCTTTTTGAAATGTCAGTGAACTTTCATCTTTTCGAAGATAACGCTTTGAGGGTTGATATATTGGGATGCTGCGAGCAGCGCAACTTCTCTTGGTTATATCTTTCCATGTCTTGAAGCTGTGGGTGTCGTTGGTGGGAAGCCGATAGAAGTACGCTGATTGGTTGCACGACATGAAATCAATCATACGCTTTAAGTCTCAAAGTCGCCATTCAGCTTCATTATTAATTGCCGTGAACAAAAGTCAGGTTCAGTATATGACTCCCGAAATTCAATAGGTAGAACAGTGTTTTACTGACAGTTGGGATGAAAACCGATGTTATTTGAGCGGGGAGATTTTGGTGGCATGAACTAATTCTGTAAATAACGACAGGCGTTGATATCTGACAGTTGTGCCAGTCGCGTGAGGCTTTATTGATGTTCCGCTCCTAAGCGTGAGTACAATTGCAGGGCAGACAGGCAGTGGGCTGCCTGCCACAGGTGGGGTGTGATGTGTGGTTGGGTTGAGGCCACTTTGTTTCGATCTGATTAATGCAGTTAATAAAAACCAATTGTGATCCATATGTGCCGAATATCGGTCCAGAATATCAAAACCTCTTAACTCTTACCATAAAGTGTGTTCTGTTAGAATAAATGTGTTTGCACTTTAGTTCAGTTGTTGCATCTTTCTTCTGTGTTGTTGTTGCTTTGATGTCATTCTGATGGGGCTGCTGAATGGGCTCTCAGTTCATCTCATCATCTGCCGTTTCAAACAAGTCTGTGCCTCCTTTTTCTCCAAAATGTGGGACAGCTGATCTGTGAGTGGTGTGTTCTAACGGTTTCATTTTCGTTATAGGAATAATGATAAAAGGATATATCATGGGTGCTTCCATAAATGATGCCATCGTAGATAAATAGTTTAGTACTGATGTCTGTCCGTTGTATTGTTTTCTAAAATCATTTATCACCCTAAGACTCGTTAAAAGAAACATTATCTTTGCAATGATGGCGAAAAGGTCTCGATGACGAAGCCGCAGCATACAGGGCAGCACTCGCTTCTCTGCTCCGTAGTGATGAGTTTTAAATCTAACCCGGAAACTCTTTCTATGCCAATGAGTGGGGTAAAGCCAATAAAACCATTCAACGCGTGCCGAAGAAATGCGCAGGCCGGGCATTCTGAATGTTGCGTCTGGGGCTGAAAGAAGTGGGCGAAAAGGAGAAATGCAGCGTTTAAAGCAGGCTGTGCTGTGAAAGGAACTGCCAACCGTCTGTCATTCTGATGGCCAAAAGATGTGTGTTGGGGTTTGGGTGGGCAGTAACGACGTTTCGGTATACCGGAAGGTGCTCCAATGTTTTGCTGCTCGAAAGAGCAACAAATAATTTAAAACAGTGGCACAACCTGAAGTACATATATCGGTGAAAACGTGTTGTTTCGATGATTGATCTTCTTTGCCGGGGTTCTGGCCACGGGCTGGTGTTGTGAACCTGGTGGTGGTGGAAAGGTTGAAGTGGGTGTGGTGCCGATGGGTGGAACTTTGGAAAACTGGAGAACATCAGTGGCCTCAAGGGCGAATTTAAATTGCGTTAATCTGCCGAAGAGCTTGAAGGGTGTCGCTCTGTGGATAATTGGACATTAAAAGCAATGTAAGTAGATAGAACATAAAGATGAGAGTTGCATGGCCATATGCGGGAAACAGCTATGCTGCCTGTGCCCCGATTTTCGTTGCTGGTAATTTATCGTGGTGAAGGCCCCGCTTGTTTGCGGTGGCAATGTCGTGAGTCGTTAACAGCCTTCAGGTTCTTTCCTTTATCGGTGATAGCTTCCGCAGCACATCAGGACGACACGCAGTGGTGTAATATCAACATTAAGCCACCTTTTTCAGAGGTTTTGAGTTTGGGCGGCGGTATACTGCAACACCACTGGATCACCAAAGTTAGTGTTAACGATTAGCATTCTATCATGGTGGTGTTCTTTTTACCAGCTAACAGCAGAATGCATCTTTCGCTTCCTGTAATCTCTCTTTGACCTTCCTGTCAAAATCACACCTGCAACATACCTTATAAACATTCATCTATTATAAAACCCGCCGCCCTGCCCCAGTAAACCGCCGTCCTCACCACCCTGCTGCTCCTCTTCGGTGTGGCGTCGCGCTGTGTGGTGGCGGTGCTGTTTGTGTGTTGGTGATTGTTGAAGTGGCGTCTGGGCGCGGGTGCGGCGAAGGCGTCGCGCGAACGCGTCGCGGTTCTTGGTGCGTATGCGGTATTGTGATGAGAAACCGGTGGCGTGCGGTAGCAGAGCGGTGCGCGGGCGTTTCCGGGCGGGCATTCCTCATTTCCGACAAAATTAATGTCATCGCTTTGCGTGGCGGCGGGCGGGCAAAGGCGGCGGGCGTGCGTCGCGAATGTGTTGAGGCAGGCGGTTGGGATGAGCGAAACAATGACGCGTGGTGGCGTGGCGGCGGTCGCGTTGTGTGTGTGGCGGTCGTTTGAAGGGCATGGGCGGCGATGGGCGCGGTGGCATCAGAGCGCAGGACGTCGTGGTAGGTTGAAGGCGTCGATGTTGAGATGCGCCGAAGCGAGAGGGTAGCGGGTGCGGAAGATCGCCCGGGCAGAGGCGGGCGGGCGGCGGGCGGGCGAAAACGGTCGGTCATCGTGCGTCGCCGTGGTGGCATGCGGCGGGGCGGCGGGCGCGGCAGTCTGCAAATGACGCGGTGGCGTGATGCGGCGCGTGCGGTGGTGAGCAGGTGCAAATACTGTCGCTTTAGTGGGCTGCGGGCGGCGGTGGCGGGCGTAACAGGCGGTGGTACGGTGTGCGTCGCCGTCGCGGGCAGCGGGCGGGCATTGGTGTAAATGGCAACCGTCTGTGGTGAAAAGCGATAATGCGGTGTCTTGTGGCGGGTGTCGTTGCGGTGAGTCGGTGCGCATCTGGGTGGTGCGCGAAACGGTGGCAGCGTCATCGCGTGGGCGTCGTGCGGTTGCATCTTGACAAAATAAAGTGGTGTTGAATACTCATCGGGCCAGATCGGGTAACGGCAGAAGGCGAAGCGCAGCAACTGTCGCATTATGCATCGTTGCGGTAGAGGTATTTTGGCGGACGCGGGCGGGAGGGCGGGCGGGCGCGGGTAGCGGGGCGGTTTGCCAGATGGTGGCGACGCGCTTTACTGCCGCACGGCGGTGGTAGGGGCGGGTGGTGGTGGCGGTGCGCGTCGCCGTGCTGTGTCGGTAGCGGTGCGTGTGCGATACGCGGGCCGGGCGGGCGTAGCGTGCGTGCCGATCGTGTGGTGGTTTCTGTGTGTGCGCGGCGCAGCGTGGCTTGTTTGTCTTTCTTTCGCGCAACTGCTGTGCTGTCATGTACAGCAGTTGTATTTGGTTGTGTGTGAACGTCTTTAAAACTGTCAGTGTGGTTCTTTAGTAACGTCTTGGCATCGTAGCATGTGTTGTCGTTGCGTTTGTGTTTTGTGCGGTACGTGGTGTGTTTGTGCCGTCGTGCGGTATTGGTCGTCATCGTCATTTGGTGTGTTTTGGGCTGCAGTGCAGAGTAGAGGCAGCAGGTGGTGGCCATGGCGGGCGGGCAAAGCGGTGAAGGGGTAACAAGGTGTGGGCCAGGCGATGAAAACGGCAATGACTGCTTTGTAATTTCAATCTGTGTAATAACGTGTTTTAATATGGTAATTAGTGAATAATAACTTTTGTATTTCTGGTAAATGAACAGTACAAATGAATGTGTGTAAACATTGTGCATTTTGAAATTGGTGGTCGGGCGTGGTTTGGCAGACTGGTTGTTGAATATGTATGCTCGGTGATAAAGGGATGGCGTTTGGGCGGGCGTCGTGACGGCGCGCTTGGTGGCGTAACCGCGCGTCATTTTGGCAACGCGGGCTGTGGTTACGCTCGCGCTGTCATGCTTGTGCGCGCGTGCGTGGCGTTGGTGCGGCGGCAGTGATGGTAGGCGAATCCGGTGGTTTTGGTCTGTCGAACGCGCAAATAAGGGCGAGAAGCATTCGGCGACGGGCGGCAGCGGTGCGGGCGTTGTCGGCAGTGTGTCATTTCGTAGGCGGGGCAGCAGTGCTGTTCGTTGCAGGCATGGTCGTGGCCATCTGACGCGCCAAAAATCGTGCCATCGTGGCGGCATCGTTGTGTGATATGTTGGCGTTTTGGTGCCGCGGCAAAGGCGTGACGCGGTATTGTCGTCAGTGGTAAATTCTCGGGTTGTCTTGACGGTGTGTTGCACTCGTGGGTGGTAATATGGACGAAGTTTATAGGTTGTGGTGGTCGGGGCATCATTCGTGTCATCGTGCGTGCGGTTGCGTTTGGCGTGACATCGCGGTACTGTCGCGGGCATTGTGCGGTGGGCGTACGTGTTGTCGCGCCAGGGCGGTTTGTAAATTTACCGGTAACGCCGCCCGTCGCGTATCGCGTTGTTAACTCAATAATCGTAAATGGCCTTAAGTGAAATATTGAGATGATATTTTCTCTGTGCTTCATTACGTGATCAGTGGTGATAGGCGAGCGGTGAGGACTGGCAGTCGGCTGATCCTAATGGCACGTGTGGTTGCGGCGCGTGGCTGGTGGCCAGGCTGGTGGCGGCATGTGGTGGTAGATGACGGTGACTGCTGAGATAATCATTCGTTGGTGCAGATGTAAAACGGTAGTGCTGGCGGGCGGGCCGTATGCGCGGGCAGGCAGCCGCGTGGTATTCGCGGTAGCAACCACGGTATTGTGCAGCGGGCGTGCTGTCGACAGCGTGGTTTGTAACGGCACAACGTCGCGCGGCAGGGCACCGTAGTCAGCCGCAGCACGTATCACTGTAACAGCAATTTGTGTACTCGATGAGACGTCTCTTGGTAAAGAATACTTGCTTCATTTATCTGGTGGTGTGTTGTGTGTGAGGCAGCGCGCGGGCGGGCGCGTAACGCGGCTGGCGGTAACGCGCAAGCCGGGCTGTTGTGGCGTGGTGCGTGCAGTAACGGGTGGTGGTGGCATCGTGGTGTTGAATACAATCAGGGGCGTCGTTGCGGTCGTCGTGGCGGCGCGCATTCAGCAAACGTTCAGGCCAGGCGCGGGCGGCGCCGTGTCGTCGCCGGCAGAAATGGTGGTGTGCCGTCAGTTTGTTGGTGGCGATATCATTGGTCGTTTGGTAGCAAACCCTGCTGTGGTTGACAGATATCGTTGGTGGTCGGCGCGGGCGCTGTGCGCGGCGTGCGCGGTAGCGCGCGCGTGAGCGGTTTGGCGGGCGCGCGGCGCGTATTCATCGGTATTTTATCAATGCGTTGTAGTCGCTGATGTGGGGCGATGAGGCGGTTTTGTGGTTGGGGACGGCAACCGGTACGTGGTGTGTAACGCGCATCGCGCCAGGCGCTCGTCGTGGGCGCGTTGTTGGTGGTGCGGCAGGAAATCGCAGGCGTCTGGTTTGGGCGTGGGCGGTGGTGCGGGCTGGCTGGTGGGGCAGACCTCATAACCTATCCTGACGTTCAACATTCATGCCAGGCAAGTTCGACTCAAATCCTTTAACACCAACTATGGTATCAATGAATAATAATGGTTTTGGTGCGTCAATCAGCAAAGTGCCGCGCAAAGAATGGCACAGACGCCGTTCTATTGCGGGAATCATCAGATTTTTACAGGCGGCGGTGTGCGGCGTGAGTGTTCGGTGCGTGGTGATGAAGGAGTAGGTGTTAGACAATCTTCCCAGGAACAATGGTACCTGGTGACATCAAATATCGTGATATGAACGACGATAGATGATTGGTCTGAGACAGTTCTCAGGTAACATCACGCATTGTGGCCATGGGTTTAGGTAATATTAATTATAAGATGGTTTCAACCCTTCTTCTTCCAAAGGCTCTGGCGACACATCGATATAATTGGGTGTAGCTACTTCATTCCTGGAGTGGACAAGGCGTGTTCGCGTTGCGTCGTTGGACTGAAGAATCCATCTCAAATGTATTCACAGCCTGCGTCTTTCAAGCACAAACCCCAACAACAATCGTTAACTTCATTCTGGAAGAAAGAATATGAAACTATCTAGTTGAAGTCTGTTGAGCTTGGTTACCTTCCTAGGGCATTAACATCAAAATTCTTATAAAGAGGGGTGTGCGTGTTTATCGACGGTGATAATGCACTTCTCTCCATTTAAATTATGGGATCAGAATCAGATGGTTACGCTAATCTTCTATGCGCTCGATGGGTGTGAATGCGATGCTATTAAACCAGATAATACAATGGTGTTGTTCACCTGCTCCCCATAAGTTGTCTTAGTCTCATGACTTCGCTCATTTCTGAATTCTCTTGATAAGGTCGGACTGAAGTAACTCTGAACTCATGTTTAATGACAAAGACAAGCTTGAGTTGGTTGGGAGTTCAGTCTGGAACACCCGATCCTAGGTTATGTCGATTTGTCATCGGTTGGGACGATTCTTGAGATGAGGAATACTTACCTTCGAAGGTAAAATCAATGAACTGGAAGGTGTTCCTTCGCCCTAGGTGAATGGACTTCGTCTTCAGTTGGGACAGTAATTACTGGTCTGGGAACCTCAGCTAATTCGTGAAACAAATATTTTCTTGCAATGAAGCACATATATTCCATCAGGTATCTCTACTACAGGATAGAATACATGAAAGCAGTATCGTTTTCTATAAACTTAATACTATTTGCTTACCGCAAACACTTATGAGTGGAGTACCTCAGGCGTTTCATGCTCAACCCGACTTTACACTCATTGATTTTGCTTGTGGGACGCATGCTAAAGTATCGGTCGGTGACGAGGGCCAGCCTTCTATTTCCAGCTTCTACATACAGCTCACGGCGTGAGTCACATCGTGCCTGCTTTGGCTGTTCAAATGCACTGACATCAATCTGCTCTTGCAGCAGATCTAGTGAATGGAAATGCCGACTATGCGAACACAAGAACTCCGGATGGAGGTATTTTCGCTCAACCTCACGATGCATGGTAAAATGTCGGCCTAAACGTCTGAAACTGTGTTTGTACAATGGGTCGCAGGCTATGTGTTGAGACCAATGCCAGATGGCACAATGAACCCCGCGCCATCATATCAAAACGCGATAATTCAAAGCGTTTTGGGGCAATATGGACTGCAAGACCCGGTGGATGTGATATTCAGATTATAAAGAATAGCACTATTCATGATGGAAAGTTGCAGTGGACTGAGGTTACACAGAAACTTGGCAGGGCACTTTCTTTCGCAGACAATGGTCTTCCCATCACCATCGCAATTCGGGCTATGTGCGTGAAACTCTCTACATCTGATGTTCATTGGATAACACTCAATGGAGACGCCAAAGTTAACCTTGAGGATCGTCGGCAAAAAGAACACCTATAAACATGTATCATCCGTGGAACCCGCGTTTTCATATAAGTGCTCAAAGATTACAACAATTCCGCATGTACTTCCGCAAGGCAAGACCGTTCAGATTTCTCCAGGTAGACGGGATAATCACACTCTGATATCAGATGGGTTATTTTGGTTGAAAAATATCTCAACTCAAATGTAAACAAATGACGTCCAATACCATGGTGTCTTGCCTCGACTGGGCGGAAGCGTATCTAAACTATGCGAAGCGTTGAACGAATCAGACCCGTCAATGCCGTGTCTGTTTATCTCAGCTAAATCACGTGAGCGTGCGGGGTTCATCCAGTATCACAACTGGCTCGGCAGATGTAACTTTATCCATGTGGGCAAGCGATGGATACAATGCCTGGCGTTCCATGCAAACGTCATGGGGTATGTTGCGGATGCCATTTGATGATTCACGCCAGATGAAAAGGCGGAAAACTTAATGAGTCGTTTCTATGGAGATGAACTTCAACGGTGGCTTCATTCTGTCAGTGCTGCCTCGGCGTGTTTATAAGCGTTCGTTCATCATCGCTCAGAAATGAATAAGAATAGCAAGTTGGTTCAGCTCCTTGTGAAATCGAATAGCAAAACAATGATGATATATTTCAATGTCTTCTTCCCATGCTTCCAATGGTGTTGGCAAGCTGTAGTATTGATTCAGAACGATCACATTCTTAATAGTCGAAGATTTTAATACCTCACAGCAGACACTGTGGGTGCAACTTCAACAAAGACTTAGGTGCCGATACAGCTATTGTCTTCTCATGGAAGAACCTTGCTAATGGCTGGTGAGAAGGAACCAAGTTGACTTATTATTTCAAGTTAGATGTGGCAAATATGGTACGAAACATCTATAGATAAGGTCACTATTCTAATTAAGCACTCAATAGGATTCACTCATAGGGATCAAATACTGTATTGTCTTCTTGAGGGCATTGCACAGGTGGACAGCAGACCCTCAAGCCAGGAAGATCCCATACCGAACATGTCACGTTGGAAAAGCCAAAACAAATATCACGTTTCCGTTTGATGCTGTTAGATACTATCTTGCCTCATGACCTTTATATTAGCCAAGGTACTTCAACGGAATTGGAATGGGTGCTGCTCACACACAGTGAGATGGTTGAAAAGGTTTCAGAAAAGACTATCATGGGCAGAACACTGAGCGCAGCATAAGTTTGTGAACCGCGCAAACCATGAACCGGTAGATTCACTCAAGGCGATTACCATTGTGGCTTAAATACCTCAAACAGCGGTGGAGCAGAATATGCCGCACAGTCAAACATGAGTTTCTATGTGTTATAACACTCGATAATTCACTAATGGTGAAACGCCGTGGCTCGATTACATGGAGATTGTATATGGTGGAATCTGCAACTAATCAGGATGGAATATTGAAACTATCCAAGCTAAAGAGATCAAAAACAAGTTGCATTCATGTGAAGATTACAGAGGCAGGAGAACCATTGGTAAGCTTCAAACACCTGTGAGGTTTTTAAGATAATAGATTACATCACTGGCGAGGGGCGCTAACTTCACTATTGCAGGAGATCAAGGGCTGTTCGTCATAGCTTCCCAGATGTGAATGGTAACTTCGTTACAAGTGGAAACTCTGCAATTCAGACGCTGGAAACTATAAATTCCTGGTGAACACGACGTGCATTGCGGGCGTGACAGGCATCTCGTGTACCCGATGATGTGGCACAATCAATGCGGTTGGAAATACTTACCCAGGAGGCGAGAACTCCATTTGGTCAGTCGTTTATCTCGACGGGCAGGAAGACGTTGAACGGTACGTGCAAGAGGTGAGTTTCAGCGCCTGTGGAACAATACCAATACGTTTGGTGCGATTATATCATGCCTAAAGCAGTAGATGGAAGCAATCTTATCATATTTGCCACCGTGGTACTGAGTGATTATTAAGGCAATCCTGATAAAAGTGGAAAGTAAAGCAGCTCAAGCAGGAACATAAGATTGGAGTGTTAACGTGCTTTATCAGATTAGGTTTGAAACAATATCATATAACAGAGAAAAGAAAATGTTAAGATAAACTAAAGTATTTACTCTTTCGGTCATTTGCTTGCCTTAATGGCGATACCAGTGACGAGAAAAAATTAGGCTGGACTACACTGATATGATTCTGAGTGTTGTTGAAAACAACTTTAACTACCAGTGAATGCTGCTGTTTCTTCCTCTTTATTGGACGTATAGAATCATGGACGCTTGGAAATTATCGCATACCAACTCTAATAACCACCTTTAAAGAGACATGAAAAAAAGGAGCCAGTTGGGTGTCAGAAAACATCGTCCTTCTGGTTATAACGCCAGTTTGTACCGATGGATTCGTGTCGATGACCGTGATCTTATCGTCGGTACACGCAGGTTGAGCTCATTATGCAGGCATATAAAATTGGTGCGGATGTTAAAATTAAAGGTTTGAAGGGTGAGTGTTTGACAAAATGCTTTTGTCGTTCATACACCTTTAACAACATTATTGGTACAAACCAGCGAACTTTCGAACTTAGTTTACGACCTGCAAGAACCGTTCCGTAACTCTAAACAGACTTAACCTTGGATCGTTCAAGCCATACAGTGCCCGTAGACCATCGACAGCTTCTTCATCTCCACAAGTCTAACAGCGTTGATTTCATTCGTATCGGACAATAGCCCCAATCTGTTGAAACAGGTGATGAAGACCCGACCGATATCGCCGGGTAGAGAACTGGGCGAAACTATAGGTTGACCGCCGTGTAATCAATAGGGCTATGACTAAATTAAGTGTTCGCCTGACCGGCCAATGCCTAGCATGTTTCGGGGCGGGCAGCAGAAAATATAACAATATGGCGTATCGTTTCACGAAAATTACTCTACACGGTGGTTGGGGACATGTGTCTTCTTGGTTGCGTGGACAAAAAGCATTATGGTTGGCCAACTATCTGCGCAATCAGTTCGATGGCTTCGTTCGACCCGGTCTATAAGATAACAGGTGAAGAAGATCATTTCCCGGTGATTTTCCTCCGTTTGGGCAGTTAAGCAGTGCAGAAAAGACATCTCTTTGACTGGCGTTCATGCTGTTGCCGATCAACCTGCTTACCCTTGTGAATAGCGATTTGAAGTATTCACCTGTCGCGTGGTCTTGCTCTTAACCAAGATAAAGTTCATTGGAAAACCCTCTTGTAGGCGATATCACCAGCGAAAGTCAAATTTGGTGGCACGAAATCGGATATAGACGATCAGTTATATCGTGGGTTGTTCAGTGAAGACTATCTGGTGCATCTGGATTCTCGCTTGGGGTGTGATTCTCAGTAAGATTCGTGACTTGTGGAAACACCGATGAAACGAAGATATCCAGGTAAGTGCAACATCAGCACCTCCTCTTGTGGATTGTTCGTCTTTCCACAGCAGCTAATTAAAATATGAGAACACTACATAATAAAATGGGTGTCTATAGAAAACAATGTCAGAATATGGTTCTTGGTTGCTTTAGCATATCAACTCTTCTATGCTGTTACTACAGCATGTTCGGGCGACAGTTGCCTGACTATCAAAAGGCCCTGCACCATGCTGTAACCATTGGACACTTGGTGTGAGATTAATGTATGTGGCGAATATAAAATCAATATACTATGAGAACAGGTATAATGTGCTAGTTGAAATAATAAGCTATAATCAGTTATATCCTTTGCCGAAACCCGTCACCACCGCAACAAACAGCGTTGCAAAGGTTGGAGCAAATCAAAACAAGTGTCGCCACCGCAATCAATGGTCTTCACGCTCGTGTATGGCGCCTGGTGAATGGCATCGAAGGAACAACTTCTGCACTCTCTTTTGGTGATAAATTCAACGCGGTCAAACGTATTCTTCAGGCGTGCAATTAAATAAGGTGGCTATGCGGTGTTGAAGATGGGGTGGCATCGGTGGAACCTTAAAACGAGCGAAAGCAGTGGTTTCAGAAGGTCGGTAACCTGATTCGTGTTAACTAACATAGCGACGAGCGAAATAAACTTTATTCCTTTTCCGTTTTGTTGGGTCTTCGATAAAAGCACAGCACACTGCAACTGTTACTTGTCGCTCACCAGATGGAATCCTCCAGCGTAAGCAGTTGCAGTTCATATCTTTCAGAATTTCGGTTCGACGCGAAAGCTCCTCTAAATATTGCATCAATTTGTGACTCTAGTATCATCATGTCAGGTGTCAAATAATTGGCAAGTTGTGAATGCAGAGATTCCATAAATTATAAACAATCAAAGGAATAATGATGTTTGCCTTGTGCTATGTTTTTAGCAGAAGACGCTTCATCATCTAATAAAATGAAATTATTGTTGCTATAATATATAATAACAATAACAATCGACATTTTATTTCACACCGACACTTAATATAATAGGGTTCTAGCTCATGTTTTGTGAACGATATAGTGAAGCAACAATCAAACACCTACTGGAGCCCTAAGGATGTGGGTGTTGCTCTTCACAAGAAAAGTAACACGTGCTTTGATCAATCAATGATTCAAGGAAGTAAAGTTGGGTTTATCTTCTTAACGCAGGAACAGCCACGGTTAATGGCGTTAACTATCGATATGCAAAGTAATGTTGAGCCTGAAACAGCTGAAGGAAAACGCTGTCCTGTAATAAAAACGCTGCTTCTTCACGGTAAACACTCTGCCTCATATCAATGTAGCATACTATCTTACTGGCGGTATGCGCGGATGGTGCCGTTCGATACGTCGCCGACCAAAGTAACAAGCTGCAATCGATCTTTTGCCGGGCTGGGCAAGCCAATGTCACGGCCAACAGCGCAGCCTCGGTTTCTCTGAGCCCAGCAAAGGTTGTGTTCTGCTTTCACCATCAGCCAGTGGCGTGGTCGATGATGGCAACTATCGGCAACTATCACATAATATGGTATAATGTGCTGCAGATCTATTCTTTGAAATGGTGCTACTCAAGACTGTCCTCTTGCATAAAGGCGCCGCTATATAACAAGTATCATTCCTACGTGGCTGCAGCTAATACAAATTGCCACTAACAGTGAAATATATCCTAACTATCATTCAATCTGTCTGGTTCTCTAAACAGTGTCTCTGAGGCCCTCCCGGACTGAGGGGTCGTTTTTTCACTCAAAATATTAGTTATTTCTGGTCGGAATAAGTCTTTGTATCTGTTGGCGCTTCATATTGGGACCTAAACTTTCCTCACTAAAGTAATGTGGGTGCCTGGTGGAAGGCAACATCTATAAAGCAAAGTTGAGTTCCTCCTGTTCATGCCGGACGTGGTCAGCCCCAGTGGTGGCTGGTGCCTGGTGTGCAGACTTGAGGTGGGTGACAGTGCTGGTGGTGTGGTTGGGTGCTGGTGCTCAGTCCATCAAATCTTCAAACTGTGGACAGAATTCATAGATATAATTTCTCACGAAATCTTTCTGATGGTGAAGGTTCATTTGAACGTCGTGGATGAAAACAGATTTTGTGGTTCTTCTCAGTTATTATTATATGGATAAATCTCATTCATGGTTGCTTCTCTCTTGGTGTAAACTCTTGCCTCATCAGCAGTGCTCCTCCTGGGTGGTCTGGGGTGGTGAGACAGAACTCTTTCTCATGTCGTGCCTCCATATTTCCGTCCTCATGGTCCTCCTCCTAGATGATTTTAGGTGTGTGTTCATCTGTGAGCCGATGCCATCAATCTTTATCGAAAGTGGTTAAACATCTGGGGTTGCGACTCTGAGTGTCAGTAGACCAAAAGCAAATTCTCATGATATGCTATTTCGATTCTGATAACATGTCTCGAGACAGCTGCCTTTCAGAGCCAGCTCTGGGTGCCAGCAGTTCAATCTATGTTAGCGCATATTATTTATATATTATATCTCTCGATATCTATCAGACATTGGTGTCAAGAGATACATGGTGGGGTGGGCATCATGGCCCGGCTGGTTAAAGTAATTGTCACGTTGGGATGATGTGTTTCGATCGGCTCCCAATGCCGTCATCTTGGGGTGAATGCTGGCGTTTGCGAGTCGATGCCAGCGCAAGAAGAAAAGGAACTCATCGATCTTTATAAACGTTGCCCAGCGCCGCGCTGAGGCGATTGATAATGGGTTGATGAGATGCCAAACAATCATAACGAAAAATGCTCGCAGAAAACAGTCGTTCTAATCCGATAATCATCATTTCAGCTCACATCGGTGCTGATTCTTTGCAGGTGAATCATGTTGTCATGCTGACATCTTCAAACATTTTAGTTCAGGCTTGCTTTTTATACCACACATCAGCTCCGTGCTTTTAAACAGCGTTGCACCATATAAAAATGTGGACGACTCGCCTCAATCTGTTTATGAGAATGTGTTCAAGATATCTCCGTATCGTGAAATGTATCCTCATTTCGCAAAGTATAAACAGAGACAATAGGCAGCCACGCCTTTGTTCATTCTAATGGCAGAAAGGACGAATCTGGTAAAATATGATAACCTCTTCTTGAGAGTTATGGGTGGTGAAACATCTTCATGAAAATCTCTTTATCCTAATGGTACAGAAAAACATGGTTTTAAATTAGTTCGCTTCTGTGAAAAGCACTGGGTGACAGATTATTTTATGCTGTTGTTGCAGTTTAGATAAATGGCAACATTAAAAGGAAAACTGCATCCCAAAGAGTTATCAGGGCATTATAAAATTAATTCAAACGCGGCTCATGGATCTAATCTTCCGGGAATAATCTTAGAGGCAGAAAGATTCTGCAGCGAATAACAGCGTCGCGTGGTGGTATCTTTTCGCCATGCAACCGCTACAAAACAGTGATTCACCACTGCTAATACGAAATCAAAACCGCGCTCACTCTGATACTGTTTCTGGTTGCGCCAGGCGGTTTCCTTTATCATCGTTTTCTTTCATGCCTCAATCTTCTATGTTCTCTTTATAGTACCTTCTTGCGTGTCATGGAACCCCGGCTCAATCAGCTGCAGGCCATGATGTGGGCTGTATTCAAGCAGAATAAGTTGCGACCACTGTCATCAAACATAACAGGTGGTGATCGCCTGTATCATAGCCTGTGGTCGATGTGACACTAGGGTTGGTTGTGGCCAGTTATTTTGCTCGCCAGGTGGTGCTCGCCGGCGTCCAGCGTGGAAGGTATATTTTCATGCTTCGCAGTATGTTTGAGCCTCTTTCAAAATGCGCTCTATCACCATATCGTATATATCTTGAACAGTATAGCGATCCCTCTATTTTCATTACACTACGCGCAGCAGGTATCTGTGCGGCTGTCAATGGAATTCGATATTTTATGTCGGCAAAACGCAGTGAACCAGTGGCTCAGCCCATCTTGTTGACCGCATGACAAAAGCCGCCGTATTGCTTTCATCAAATAAGTGCGCTTCCGCTGCTTTGTGTCATTTCGGCTGGCTTTTGGGTTTTCGGAATAGTGCGAAAAGTTTCGATCGTGCGTGGCTCAAAAGTACCAAATCGATCAAATCGCTGCTTCAGGACCACTATTCCTTTGTCGTGAAATCCATGATTATCAATGAACCAAATCAGATATCTATTTCTGTTGCACTTTCGGCTCAGAAGGTCAAGTTCAGATCATCATTATAGACTTGCTTTGGATTGTGACAGAATACGTGCGAAATGATTGCATATACATGTGGAAACATGCATGATTTATTTGTTTGGTTCTTGCTTTTACCAAATCGATTTATGTGACATCCCATCACGGAACTTCTTAAAGATGCGTTTTCCTTCTGGCTGCTGGCGTGAGATGCAGCTGTATTGTTTTAACCACGCCATTGCTGAAATCATCGGTTATCATGGTAAATAATTAGCTGTTGCATTGCCTCTATGTGGTGGTGGAAGCGGTACGCTCAAATAGTATGAATAATCTGGTACTTCGTTCATCATCGAAAAGTAATTGCCAGAAGATCGATGGAAACGTACCTGTACAAGAAGAACACGGGCGCTTTGCACCGAGAATTATTCTTCCGTGAAACGATAAGGGTTTGCGAGGCACGACATTCGCTGCTTCCTGGCCAGGAGCGTGGGTGCGCCTGTGATCAAAGCGATCCTTCCATGGGACGATGACATCGATATCGGTATGACTCGTGACCAATGTGGGTTCTTGAGTGGCTCCACTTGACATGCTTAATCTTGTGAACTAACGCCTGCGCCCCCGTGAGAAAATGAACTTTTAAAGAGGAAGCGTTCAGCGAATAGCCGCCATCGGAATGTATTTATCAGTGTTTTCCGTCGTCATGGATGCCTCTTGTGCCGAGACATCGTGGGTTGTGAATCATAGGCGCAATGCAGCTGGAACCAGGATGTGGATGTGGGAAATGTTTCGGTGCTCAGGTGCCCCAATCCAAATGTCATGATCGACTCTTGGCAATCTTTTTTTATGTGTGGTGTGCTCTTGTGCCTAAAATCCACATTAAGGCTATATGGTGGGAGCTCAAAGTGCTTTTAATGGTGCACTTGGGACAGATCGTGATCAGTCACGGGCAGCCTGGTTGGGTAAGGTGCCTTTCAGTCGCTAAAGGTTGCAGTGACACGAATTAAGAACTTATTTTTACGTTTGGTTCCTAAATTCATCGATCTCATCGAAGTATAGAACAAAATAATGAGTAATGTTCATCCTCAAGAATTGGGCGCCCTCCTAACAATGAGAACTGCCTGTAAACGTATTCTGGGGCCTCTCTGGGTGGTTATTCGTTTAATTTTGCTAATTTTGTGCAGATTATATGTAAATCTAACAGATAAATGACATCCATTACAATCAAGGTTCGACAAGTCTTGACCATTAGTTTCAATCGCGAGCCTCTATGAGAACGTCAGATGACATGCCAATCTATCAACGATAAGTAAAGCTCCTCCTGAAATGCAGCAGCGGTTTTCTGGCCAGCAACCGACTGTTATCTTGCAATTCGTGACAACAGGGTTATGAAGATTGCCATGTCAATAATAAGTAAGTAAAGTGGGATCAAAAGCGGGTAGAGATTCAGTTGGATTGATTTTATTGAAGATAAAGGGTTCTTGAGAATCTGTAAAGGCAGGTAGAGACACGGTGGGCATGGTATGAACGAAATCGTTGGTCCTTTACAGGTTCACTGATATGGATCCAGAAGGTATGTTGACATGGGGTTTCGACCAGTTTTAGGCTGTGCAACTATGTAACTACGATTACTGAGAGACTATTTGGAAGCCTCCCCAGTTGAAGTAGATAATAAGTATGTAGGTACAAATCATGCCTGATACGGTTCGAAGTAGCCTTAAGATAGCTGAGATTGATTCAGAACCGTTATAACCTTCGAATTAAAAATAACAT